>Ga0265349_1000091_pt1 | contig 10330 bp, 8 predicted proteins | sample NSE1metagenome_FD_189092 | JGI IMG/M metagenome (GOLD analysis project Ga0265349, IMG submission 189092) | Soil microbial communities from Maridalen valley, Oslo, Norway - NSE1 | ecosystem: Environmental > Terrestrial > Soil > Boreal forest/Taiga > Bulk soil | place: Norway: Oslo | collected... | reverse complement strand
CCCACGGTTCACACCGCGTCGCAGCAATTTTCGCAAAAAATCGCGCGATCGTTCCATCACTCGCGCTCTCCAGGCTCGCCCAAACTGTTCGTTTCTCGCCGAATAGGCAATGAGATGTGGCATCAACCGTTTCTGAATGGCCGCTTTCTTTGGGGACGGCTCATATTTCAAAAACGCTTTCAGGTCCTCTCGCAAATCGCCCGAGTCGAGTTCTGGCGGTCCTTCGTCGAGTTCATGAACATGCACCAAAACTTCGAGGCATAGTGCATCCTTGTCCGCCCAATGCTTGTAGACAGTCGCTTTGCTGACGCCCGACGCAGCCGCAATGGCATCCACGCTCGTTGCATCGATTCCGCGTTCGGCAAACAGTTTCGTCGCCGCTTCCAGAACCTTATGGTGCGCGCGTTGGCTGAGCCCTCGAGACATCTTCCTAAATCTCGATCTTCGAAAAGCGCCATGCCCCCAGACAGATAAATGCCGCGGCCACGCATAGGAGAACCAAAGCATCCGTGTACATGCTGAAATGGCTGACTCCTATTAACGCCGAACGCAATCCATCGACACCATAGGTGAGCGGATCGAGGTGGGTGATGATCGATAGCGCTTTTGGCAAATTGTTCAGCGGAAACAGCGCACCGGATAAAAAGAAAATCGGAAGCACCAGAAAATTCATGATCAATTGGAATCCCTGCATGTCTTGCAAGCTCGATCCGATCGCCGTTCCCAGCGCCGCGAAAACGGACGCGATCAGCCCCATGAAAACAAACCCGAGCGGCACGGCCAGCAAACTTACCGGCCGGAACCCCGCAATGACACACACCACGAAGATCAGCGTTCCCTGAATCAATGCCACCGTAGTCCCGCCCAGCGTTCTCCCAATCATCACTTGGATGCGCGGCACGGGCGCAACAAGCGTTTCTTTTAGAAATCCAAATTGCCGGTCCCACAGCAGCGCAATCCCGGAAAACACGGAAGTAAATAGCACCGTCATCCCGATTACCCCTGGCGCCATGAACTGCAGATAGCTTCCGCCACCTGCCTTCTGAAACACCGGTCCCAACCCGAATCCCAGCACCAGCAAATACAGCAATGGCTGGCCCAACGATGCAATGATTTGCGTTCTCGACCTCGAATATTTCTTTAGTTCGCGCAACCACAAGATGTAAATGGCGCTCATCTCTTATCTCCTCAACATTTTTGCGATTTGGCGCAGTTGGTCCGTTGCTCCCGCGCTTTCGTCCCGAATGGTTGTCCCGGTCAGCGCCAGAAACGCTCCTTCCAGAGATTCCGTGCTCGTTTGCTGCTTCAGTTCCTGCGAAGTCCCCATCGCCACGATGCGCCCGTGATCGATCACCGCAATCCGTTGCGCCACGCGGTCCGCTTCATCCATATAATGCGTCGTCAGAAAAACCGTCACGCTTTCCGTTTCGTTTAGGTGTTTCACGTGCGTCCACAATTGGTTGCGGCTCTGCGGGTCAAGCCCGAGCGTGGGTTCGTCCAGGAACAATATCTTCGGTGTGTGCAGAAATCCCCGCGCGATTTCCAGGCGCCGTTTCATTCCTCCAGAATATTGTTTCACCAACGTGTCTCGCCGGTCCCACAATTCAAAAAGTTTTAGTAGTGTCTCGATGCGCTCCTTTCGAATCTTGCTCGGAACGTGGTAAAGCACGCCGTGCAGGTTCATATTTTCCCAGCCCGTCAAATCCTGATCGAGACTCGGATCCTGAAACACGATCCCGAAGGATTGCCGTGCCTCATGATGTCTCTTAACCGGATCCAATCCATTCAGGAAGACCGTGCCGCTTGTCGGCTTCAAAAGCGTCGTGAGCACCTTGATGGTCGTGGTCTTGCCGGCTCCGTTTGGTCCAAGAAACGCAAAAATCTCGCCCTTCTTCACATCAAAAGACACATCGTTCACCGCTGCCAAGTCTCCGAACTTCTTCACCAAATTTTCCACGCGAATCATGCTGCTCTCCATGGACTCACTCCTCCTTCGCCCCAATGGAATACGCTGTTTCCGCTCATGCATTAGGAATGGAATCGGCATACTAAACGGTTTAGTTTAGTATGTCAACAAATTCTTCGGGGGCGCTATTCTGCTGTTTCTTGCGGATTCGGCTAGTTCGCGTTAATGCGCGACGGGTGTAGTTGGTTCGCTAGTCTTTCCGGCCTTCTCGGCGTTCGCAGCCACCCAGACTTCGTGAATGGCCGCGACGATCGTATCCGGCCGCTCAAACGGGATCATGTGAGTGCTATCGGGAACCATGATTCTCTTTCCCTGCGTGGAAAGATGGGATTCTTTGACTTGCAAATCATTGACCCAGACCTCATGGAAGTCGTCGAACTCCTTTTTTGGAAAACCGGCGGGCAACTGCGACGCGTCCGCCGATTTACCCGCGGTCAGCACAACGAGTGGTTTATCTCCCAAATTGCCGGCAGCGCGGACCTCATTCGCGCTCTCCGCAAATAACCCCAATTCCGAAGCGCTCGCATCAATAAATTTCGGCTGCATCTGCAGATAGAGCATTTCTTGCCCAAACTCCTTCGAAACCCCCGGAGCTTCCCCCTGGTTGCGCTGAGAGAATCGCGCGATGCCAAAGCGGATCAGCAGCGGTGCAACCATTTTCTGCCACTTGAGCTGTTCCATCGTTTTTTTCATGAACGCTTGAAGTGCTGGGGTCATGCGGTCGTTTTGATCTTCGTGCGATGCATCCACCAAAACCATTCCCGCGACATCATTTGGGTATTGTCCGTTGTAGACACGTACGTTGTAGCCTCCAAACGAGTGTCCCACCAAAATGTAGGCCCCTTTTTCGCCAGCTGCTTCGAGCAATGCGTGCAGCTCTTTCACAATCTGCATGCTTGTTCGTGGCGCAGAGCTCGCGCCGCTCCAGCCGTATCCCGCGCGGTCATAGGAACAAACGCGCGTGAATTTGGCGACTTCTGTCTGTACGGGATTCCATCCGACGGCGGGAACACCAAGCCCGCTATCCAAAATAACCATCGGACTTCCTTGTCCCCGGCAATCGATGCTCAAACTCAGGTTGTCAAACGCCGGACCAAGCGAAACGGATTTGCCCTGTTGCGGAAATCTGCGCGCGTCCGCCCTGTTTCCAAGTGCCTGATAGCACGCGCCCACAACGGCAGCGGTAATGACGAGCACAAGAAGACCAAGTAATACTCGGCCAATCCAGCGCTTCACGCGCCCTTTACGGCGTGGCGTGCTTGTTGCAGTCTCGTTTTCCAAGGAGTTCTCCTCGCGTGAAACATTTGATGCACTTTCGATGAGCGGATATTAGACCGCGCGGCGCTGCTCGTCAACGAGAGCAGAGGGGCGATGCGAATGTTGGGAGAGAAGAACTTCTAAACGACACACTAAACTTTCAAACGGCTCGTAAAAATCAGCTCAAACTTATTGATTAGGAATCGAGCCATTCGCAGGCATCGGCTCGTAGACGTAGCGGATATCCAGAGGCGTATTCGACCGGCCCATTGTAAGGCGAATCGTTTCAAAAAGCTGCGCGCCATCGGAAGACAATTCGAAAGTACGGCTCATCTTGCCGCCGTGCGGACTCTTCTCGTCCGTGACCAGCTGAGAACCGTCCCAATGCGCCGCGATCTCTTGCGGAGTCTCGTCCTTTGAATCCGGTTTCTGAATCTTTCTGCCATCGGTGAAAAGCGCTTGCTTGCGGTTCTGATCGTCGGTGAGATCGACTTCCGGATTCTTCGAATCTTTTTGTGCTAGCGTCAAGGAATTTGCAGGCGAGATCTCGTTCTGCGTGCGCAGGCGTTCCTCATCGCTCTCTCCGCCTCGGTTCCCGGGGTGGCCACCGATAGGAAACCCGGCAATGCTCACGCCGCTGCTGCCTCTCGATCCGCTTCCTCTGCTTGAGCTCGCGTCCTGCATCTTCTTCCGCGGGTCATCGCTCTCGTCCAGGTTAAGTTTCCATTGCCCAAAGATAGATGTCCGAGTTTCAGGCCGCGGCTGCACATTTTGCGGGCTCTCCGCCGAAGCCGGAGAAGCCTGCGGCTGAGCCGCCGGCAAAGGACCAGCAGGCGCCTGCGCGCGAATCGAGCAAGGAATCACTGCTGCGGCGATGCACAAAATTCCGAGAGCTGGAAAAATGGATGAGACACGCAACTTCATATTGGCCCCCTGCTCATATAAATGATTCCCCCCGCAAGATGCGAAAGTTCCGCCGAGTGCCTCCTGCGTGGCCACACCTCCAACTCGCGCAGAAGGAAACACATCAGGACGAAACCTCAAGCAGGTGGCAGCCAATCGTTCAATGCCAGCATGCCCGGCAAAAGAGCAAGCGCGCCAAGTTCGCGGAATTGCGCGGCGCGTTTGCGGTACTCAAACGTGCCCTCCGGCAAGATGGCCATGAAGGGAACGCGCGCGTCCCGAGCTGCCAGCGCATCGTCAATGTTGTCTCCAACGTAAAGCGCCGTCGCAGGGTCGCGCCGCCCAAGAATTTTCAGCAAGCCATCGGGAAAAGGTTTTTTCCGCTTCACATCATTCATGGTGACGACCGTGCGAAAATGCCACGCCGCGGCCCACCGGTCAAATGTGTACGCGAACTCCTTGCGCGTGCGCCCCGTGAATAAATTAAGTTCAAACCGCCGCCCCCAGCGCTCGATTTGCCCCGGCTTAACAACAAATCGTTCCTTGCTCACATTTCCGGGCTTTCCGTCTTTGCCCCAGTAAAACTGCTGAAACGCATCGCGTGCTTCTTCATACGTTGTAGGGCGGCCCAGCGCTGTGGCCCAATTTGAAACCATTTTCCAATCGTCATTGTTTCCTGGTTTGCTTTTCCACCTGTGCAGTTCCGGCCAAGTCACACGCTTGCCGGTCAAATAACGCATCGTCTCCAGCCCAGACAGCCAGAACGAGCGGCGCACGTCCACCAACACGCCGTCCACATCAAATATGAGGATTTTCGGAAGTGCGATTGTTTTCGAAGCGGCCACTCAAGAATTGGAGCAGAAAATTTCCTCTACAGCAACGTGCTGCGTTCATTTGCCGCCCGGGCAAAATGATCGAAAGCAAAACGCTGGATAAACAGTTCCCGCTCAGGCCTTCGCATGCGAAAGAAGAAGGGTATCCCCATCAGCTTCATACTCTGGGCATCGCGGGTTCCGTGACGCTTCGCGCTTCAAGGCGGCGCGCCACGTAAATCTCAAGAAGTTGGTCCAGCTCCTGCGGACGAATCGGTTTGCTGAGATAACCATCCATCCCACCCGCCATACATTTCTCGCGATCTCCTTTCATGGCATGCGCCGTCAAAGCGACTACCGGCTGGTGGCGTCCGTTGCTTTTTTCTTTTTCTCGAATGGCTGCCGTCGCTTCGAGCCCGTCCATCTCGGGCATTTGTACATCCATCAAAACAAGGTCAAAACTTTCCTTTTCCAACGCCTGCAGCGCTTCCAACCCCGTGCCCGCCACGACAACTCGGTGTCCTCGCTTCTCCAGCAGACGCACCACCAAGCGCTGATTAACCAGATTGTCTTCCGCAAGCAACACGCTCAAATACGCATCCGGCTCGCGTGCGTCTTGCAAGGAGAAACGCGTAATCAAAGGAATAGCGCCGTCGTGTTCACGGGCTCCGAGCACGCGCGCGACGGCCTCGCGCAATTCGGATTGCCGGATGGGCTTTAACAAATACGCGGAGACTCCCAACTCCTGGCAGCGCGCCGCGTCTCCGCGATGGCCGGCCGAGGTGAGCATCATGATCGTGGCCGTGGCCAATTCTGGCTTGTGCCGGATTTGTTCGACCAGCGCGAAGCCGTCCATATCCGGCATGTGCATGTCCGTCAAAATCAGGTTATAGGGTTCGCCCTCTTCGCGGGCCGCAGACAACTGCGCCAGCGCTGCGGCGCCTCCATTCACAGACGTCGGCTTCATTAGCCAGCGCGTCAGCATCCCTTCAAGAATCCGGCAGTTAGTGCGGTTGTCGTCCACGACGAGGACCCTTACGCCGCGTAAGATCTCCGGCGGGGCGATCGTTCCCAATCTAATTTCTTTGGCGTCCGCCACTCCCAACCGAACCGTGAAGTGAAATTGGCTTCCACTGCCCATTTCGCTCTCCATCCAAATCTTCCCGCCCATCATTCGCACCAGCCTAGTGGAAATGGTCAGTCCCAGCCCGGTTCCTCCGTATTTTCGTGTTGTCGAGGTGTCCGCCTGCGAAAACGGGTCAAAAATGGATTCTCGCTTGTCCTCAGGAATTCCGATCCCTGAGTCCGCTACCGTAAATTGACAGACACATTCCGAGCCCTCTCTCGACTCGAGTTGGACTTTTATCGCTACCTCGCCAACGTCCGTGAATTTGATCGCGTTGCCCACCAGGTTAACGACTATCTGCCGCAGCCGGCTGGAATCTCCGCGCACTATTTCTGGCACTCCCGGCGCTACTTCGCAAAGCAGCTCAAGTCCCTTTTCGTCCGCTCGCAGCGCCAGCGTTTTCAGCGTGGTTTCCAGACTCTCCCGCAAATTGAAATCGATATTCTCGAGATCGATCTTTCCCGCCTCTATCTTCGAAAAGTCGAGAATATCGTTGATGACTGTGAGCAGCGAATCTCCCGACATCTTCACCGTCTCCAAATACTCGCGCTGCTCCGCAGTGAGCTCTGTATCGAGCGCCAAATCCGTCATTCCCATCACGCCATTTAGCGGCGTGCGAATCTCGTGGCTCATGTTGGCTAGAAACTCGCTCTTCGCCCGGCTGGCTGCCTCCGCAGCTTCCGTGGCCTTTTGCATTTCCTCTTGCGTCTTCTTGAGATGAGTGATGTCGCGACCGATGCCGGCAACTCCCGTAACCCGGCCGTTCTTGTCGTAGAGGGGGACTTTGGTGGTCAGTAGCCAGATTCTATTCCCATCGGCGTCGAACCCCTGTTCCTCCCGATTGAACAGCGGTTGCTTGGTGCGAATCACGTTTTGCTCATCCTGGTAATAGGCATCTGCAAGCTCCTTGGGGTAGAAATCGAAGTCAGTCTTGTGGAGAAGTTCCTCCGAACTCTTCACACCCATCGAACCGGCCAACGAGGCATTGGCCACTACGAAGCGACTTTGAGCATCTTTCACGTACATAAAGTCAGGCACGTTATCGATCAAAGCGCGCAAGACTCTTCGTTCTTCCGAGAGGGTTTCTTCAGCCCTCATTCGTTCATTGACCTCCAATTGCAACTCACGAGTCCGAGCCTCTACACGGACTTCCAGCTCGCTCTTTGCACCTTGCAGTGCCGAGTCGCGCTCTTGAATTCTCTCCAGCATTTGGTTGAAGGAGCCGATGAGCGCTCCCACTTCATCCTCACCGCGAGGCACAGCGCGAACAGCGTAGTCCTCGTTCGTTGTAACTCGCGTTGCAATCTGCGCCAGATGCAGAATGGGTTCGGTGATCAGCCGCAGAAGTCTCGATGAAATTATGTAGGTAACCAGGATGGAAATCAGAATCACCAGCACGGAAATTTGCGTGTATTGCCTGATCTTCGCCTGAAGAGCGCCGAGGTCCGAGAGGATGGCAATGGTGCCTGCCTTCTCGCCTCCCAGCGATACGGTTCGGTAGAGCGTAAGGGAATCCTTCCCAAACAACGCCTGGTCGTCGCGACGGCCAGGCATCACAAACGCCGAGTCAATCCCATCGCGGCGGTATTCCGCGAAAATCGCTCCATGGCTGTCATACAGACATGCAGCTACAATGTGGCGCTCGGCGCGGAGTGCTCCCAGCATATCCTGGGCGGATTTTCGATCATTGAATGCCAGTGACGCTGCGGTGTTTGCCCCCAGAGTATCCGCAAGAACTGAGAGCTCACCAGTCATGGCTGTGCGGAAGCTTGTTCTTTCATAGAGATCGAAGATCAGACACGCGAGGCTCAGACCCAGGAGGCTCGTGCACACGATGACGAAGGTCAGTTTCCTTTGGATCGAAGAATTTTTGAAAAGCGCCATTTCACGTCCCCTTTGGGCCTCCAATGACAGTTTTAGCTAGCGTCAGAAGTCTTGCGCTGACCTTCAATTTGGCGCGTTCCGCGGCTTCCAGGTTGATTTCGAAGTGAACCTTGTTGTCCTCCCAAAGGAAGCCGATCATCCCCCCCTGTTCTATAAAGTTTTGTGACTCTCCGACGGTCAGGACTGGACTTGCTCCAAGGTTTACCAGCATCGCGGCAAGGGATTTCTTTTCCGGCGCACCAAGGAACAAAATCTGGCAGGACTGAATATCCTGTGCCAGTTTGAAATGCAGTACGCGAACCGGGCGCCCCTCGATTGTCTTTCCGCTCATGCTTGCGTCCAACGCGCCGTGGAAAGGATCTTCTCCGACCGTGCAATAGGTAAGTGGGGCGCCCGCGTCTTTAAAGGCTTCCGGCGGCCAATCTACAAATTGCGCAAAATGAAAGAGGAATGCCGCCTTCACCTGATATTCGCTGGAGGCATTGGATTGGGCTGAACCCCAGCAAACGCCGGCGATAAAAAGCAGGGCCGTGAGTGCTGCAATAGAGAATCGCAAAGGCGCGTGGCAAACTCTTTCGCGCGGGATTCCAGATTCTGGATTCCGTAGTCCCCGTCGCATTTTGTCCGTAAGATTCAATGCCTTTTGTCCCGCCCTCAGAATTGCCATGTAATCTTGGCGTAAGCGCTGCGTTTGATCAGGCTGGACTGCTCTGTCTGGTCCGGCCCGAGATATTCCAGGTGATGGTCGCTCAACAGGTTTTGCCCAACCACGCTGATGGAAAACCGCTTCGATGGTTGCCAAATTGCGTTTGTGTCTAAACGCGTGTAGGAAGGAACTGCAGGCGCAGGAAGCCGTCCAACAAAATAGGCCGACGCATTCCACTGCCAGTGTTCGCTGAGCTCAACATGCGAGCGCAATTGAGCCTGCTGGCTAGGAAATCCTCCCTGAGTGCCTGGGATCGTCGTGGAATCCTGGCCGCCCGCGTCCTCGTGCAGATGCATTGCCAGGAAGGAATACCCCGGGCTCAGCGTCCAACGCTTGATCACTTTCCAATTTACGGACAGCTCGACTCCATGTGTCTCCCCATACAGCAGATTGCCCAGAGTGTTTGGGATCACCAGGTGCGGCGGCGCTGGAGCTGTCTCTAAGAAGGGCGTTCCCGGCTCTACGGACACTAGATTGTTGTAATCGTTGTAGAACACCGTCCCATCAAACGAAATACGTTTATTTATCTCCGTTCGATAGCCCAGCTCAAAAGCATTCAATCTCTCGTTCTGCCGAGTGGGGCTTCCGAAAATGCTAACGAGAATCGGAAGACCATTGGGCCCGGGGAATACAGTTTCATTGAAGCGAATGTCTCGATCGCTTTGCGATGGCGTTCTCAGAGCTCTGGACACTGCGGCCCAGAACATGTTTCGTCCATTGGCAATCCAGGCAATCCGGCCGCTCGGCTCAAATCCAAATCCTGTGAAGTCGTTATGCTCGAGTTTCGCCCCAACTGTCAGATAGAGCCGGTCCGGCCGGATGGCAATCTCATCCTGTACAAAGGAGCTGAAAAGTTGCTGTGTTAAATCTGGCGGCGTGAACGCAATTCGAAAAGTCGTCGCTAATTCATCGGAGGTCAAGTAGTAGCCGAGTCCCCAGACAAAGTCCTGCCGTTTGCCCCAGCCAACGTGCTGCTCAAAATCAATTCCAAATGTGTTTAGACCCGTTCCATAGGTTGAGTCACCCCGGTTGCTGCGATCGAAATTGACTTGAAGACTCGTCTCCGAATTTGGCGAGGCTACATGATTCCAGCGAGAAACGACGTCCCATCCAGAAAAAATATTGCGAAGATTCAGAATCTCGTTCGCGGGCGGCTCGATCGAGACGACGGTGTTGACCTGCTCTCCTGCGTCGCCCCTATAGACGTCCCCTTCTATTGTCACTGTGTCCTTCGACGAAGCGTCGGCGTCCACGCGAAATCCTCCTTGGAAGGTGCGCCAGTCGTCTTCGCCGCTTTGGCCAGCGGAATCGAGGTTGTGGCCAAAATTGAAACCGCCGCCGGTGATGCGATAGGAAGTGTCACCACCGATCGTTCCGCCATAGCGCGCCGTCGCAAATCCTTGCTCGGAAGTTCCGCCACCCGTTGTCAGCAATCCGCCCTGCGTATCGGCGGCTTGCTTCGTCGTGATGTTGATGACGCCGTTGACCGCGTTTGCGCCCCACACCGTCGCTCCAGGTCCGCGGATCACTTCGATGCGGGCGATATTGTCCAGCAGCAGAGTCTGACTGTCCCAGAAAGTGCCGGAAAAAATAGGCGAGTACACCGTTCGGCCGTCCACCAGGACAAGCAGTTTGTTCGAGTATTGGCCGTCGAATCCGCGCGCCGTAATCGCCCA
>Ga0265349_1000090_pt1 | contig 10359 bp, 8 predicted proteins | sample NSE1metagenome_FD_189092 | JGI IMG/M metagenome (GOLD analysis project Ga0265349, IMG submission 189092) | Soil microbial communities from Maridalen valley, Oslo, Norway - NSE1 | ecosystem: Environmental > Terrestrial > Soil > Boreal forest/Taiga > Bulk soil | place: Norway: Oslo | collected... | reverse complement strand
CGGGGCAGATTCCCCGGTTAGAGATTCAAGACTATAGCTCCGAAGCGCATTTGGTGGAGATGCCCTCGTGAAAATTCCACTCTCTTCGCCCGATATCGGCGATCGCGAAATCGAATACGTCACGCGGGTCTTGCGCAGCAAGCATCTGAGCCTTGGCCCGGTGCTGGCGGAATTTGAAGAGAAGTTCGCAGCCTACGCGGGCACCAAGTACGCGATCGCGTGCAACAGCGGGACTTCCGGACTACATATGTGCGTGCGCGCGCTAGGTTTGGGAAAAGAAGCGGAAGTCATTACGACTTCTTTCAGTTTTGTGGCATCCGTAAATTGCCTGCTCTACGAAGATGTATATCCGCGATTGCTTGATATTGACCGTGAAAGCTTGAATCTAGACGCGAACTTGATTCGAGAATATCTGCGCGACAAATGCATTCGCCGACGCGGCGGAGAAGTAGTCAGCAGGGAATCGGGCAGAATCGTAAAGGCGATTTTACCGGTTCACGTTTTTGGTCTTCCGGTGGATATGGAAGCCATTGGCGAGATCGCTGCGGAGTATGGGCTCGCGATTCTGGAAGATGCGTGCGAAGCAATTGGTGCCGAGTTCCATGGAAAGCGCGTTGGAACTTTCGGCAAGGCGGCCGTGTTTGCATTCTATCCAAACAAACAAATGACCACGGGCGAAGGCGGCATGGTCGTAACAGATGACGCGGTGATCGCGGAGCTTTGCAGGAGTTTGCGGAATCAGGGACGCGATGCGGATGGCCGCTGGCTCAAGCACGTTTGCCTCGGCTACAACTACAGGCTAAGCGATATACAGGCTGCAATCGGACTTGCGCAACTAGAGCGGATCGATGATTTGCTCGCAAAACGCGCCCTGGTGGCCGACGGGTATCTCAATTTATTGGGTTCGCACGATTCCTTGAAACTTCCTGAAACGCCGGCACACAGCAAGAGAAGCTGGTTCGTATTCGTGATTCGTACCACTGGGCCCTTCGCCGAGGAAAAGAGAGACGCGCTTCGCGCTCATCTGGCTGGCGTGGGAATCGCAAGCCAGATTTATTTTCCGCCAATCCACAGCCAACCGTATTTTCAAGAACTGGGATATTCGCAGACAAGCGATTTGCGGGTCACGGAAAGTGTGTCGAAAACGTGTTTGGCAATTCCGTTCTTCACGCGGCTTTCGGAAGAAGAGATGCAGTTTGTCGCAGCGTCGATACATGAAGGGTTAAATCCTGCTCTTTCCTCTGTCGCTGAAACTGAATCCGCGCAGATTTTGTCCGCGCCAAGTTATTCCGTCGGCGATTGACTCTTGCATTGGGCCCAGACCTCATGATTGCGAATATTTTACTGGCGATGGCGAGTTTCACGTTTTGTGCTCTCTTGGCGCCGGTCGTTTGTGCCGTCGCGATAAGCAATCGCTGGTACGACATGCCGGGCGAATTGAAAATACATTCGGCTCCGATTCCCCGGCTGGGAGGAGTTGCATTGATGGCGGGCGTTCTGGTGAGCGCGGTGTTTGGCATTCACGACGCACGGCCGGTGGTAGCAGTGATGCTGATACTGGGAGCCGTATGGGGGATTGGCCTGCTTGACGATTTAAGAGGTACTTCTCCCTACCTGCGGCTTGCCGTGGATTTTGGTTGTGGAGCCGCGCTTTGGCTCCTGGGCTGGAAACTTCAATGGTTTTCCAATCCATACCTAGATTTTTTGGCGACGGTGGCGTTTCTAACGTTTGTGATTAACTCCATGAATATGCTGGATGGAATGGACGGTCTGGCGCTTACCGTAAGCGGTATTGCGAGTATCGGATTCATTGTTCTGTTTTCCGGACGACCACTCGGGTTTGCGTCAGGACTCGCGTGGTCTCTTGCGGCCGTATGCGCTGCGATGTTCTTGTACAACCGGCCTCCCGCTCAAATCTTTATCGGAGATTCCGGAAGTACCTTGCTGGGAGCAGCTCTTGCGTTTCTTGCTTTGGATTGGGTGCGAAGCGATTCCGCAGTTAGCGGTTCGCCAGAGCGCTCGATCGTAATTCCTCTGCTGTTTGTTGGGTTGCCGCTGGCCGATGGAGTGGCGGCTGTGATTCGGAGATTGCGCGCTCGCAGGTCACCGTTTTCTGGCGACCGGCGACATTTTTACGATCTTCTCATTCGTCGTGGCTGGAGCGTGCCGCAGATTCTGATCGTTTCCGGAGTCTCGACAATAGTTCTGGCGATGTTTTCCATCGCGGCCATGTGGGGCCATGTTGGGTCCTGGCTTCCACTTTTAGCGTGCCTGGGATTATTCGGATTCGTGGGGCTTCATTTGGGATCATTTGAAACAGAAACGCATGCAGTTGGCAACTCCGTTGGGTCAGCACATCTCGAACAAAGTCTAAACGAAGAATAAAAGGCCATTATCAGCAGGACCAGTCGATTCAAGGTAATTGAGGCAGGAGAGAAAAATGGCAAGTTCAAACAAGCTTACGCGTATCCCGAAAGACGTAATTATTGAGAATCCTCCGCGCTACGTGAATGTTTCGCACCTGGACGAGACGGAAAACCAGGGAGTGGAATGGCATCATATTCAGAGAATTGTCCGGCGCCACTGGAAGCCTTCGCTTGCGTTTTTACTGGGTCTCGAAGCGATTGTTCTGCTCGTTGTGTTATCGCTACATACTTCTTATCAATCGACTGCTACTCTGGAAATCTCTCCTGTAGTCAGTGAAAGCGTTGCACTGCGCGACAGCTCGCCGATTACTCCGACGCAGCAGGATTATCTCGATACACAGAGCGAAATTCTACGCAGCGATTATCTTGCCATTAAGGTGATCCGGGATTTGAACCTGGACCACAACACGACGTTTTACTCTCCCGGTCTCATTTCGCGAGCGATTAACCGCGTGAAAGTTGTATGGACAGGTTCTTCGAAGGAGGCCTCCGAGGAAGAACGAATTGACGGGTTGGTGAAGACGTTTCGAACGGGGCTGCTTGTCAATCAAGTGAAGAACAGCCGCTTGGTGGAGGTGTCGTTTGAAAGCCGCGATGCACGATTGTCTACTGTGGTTGTGAACGACCTGGTTCGTCTATATCTCGATGACGCGCACCGAAGTAAATACGATTCAACACTGAAGGCCGCGGAATCTCTTGCGCCCGAGTTGACGGATCTTAAAAACTCGGTTGATCGGGGCAACAGAGCGCTTTCCGATTTCCAAACTACACATGAAGGCGCGGAACTGGCGGGCTCTCTTCCGCAATCCGGAGACTCTACCGGTGACTCCATGGGACAGGCAATGTCTTCCAATCCTGTGGCAGTGCGCGTGTCACAGCTCAATCAGCAATTGACACAGAGTATAGGCGACCGGCTTCAGCAGGAATCCAACGTACGGCAGATCGAAGAGAATCACTATGATGTGCTGCCGCAAATGAAGGACAGCCCTCTGATTCAGGAACTGACGCAAAAGAGAGTGGATAGCCGCGCGGCGCTAGCGCAGGCACTGGCCGTATATGGGAGCAATAATCCGCAAGTCCGGAAACTGCAACAGCAGACGGAGGAGCTGAACACACAACTCAATGCAGAACGCGCGCGGATCGTGGAGCAAATCAAGAGTTCCTACAAGTCTGCCAAGGTGCGTGAAGATTTGCTTCGGAAGTCACTGCACGATCTTAAGTCTCAGCTGGATTCGTCGAACGCGGATGCGGTGCGATTTGACCTGATGAGACGCGAGGCGCAAGCGCAGTCTAACCTTTACATTTCGACCTCGTCGCGCATTAAAGAACTGGCCGTATCGGGATCGCTTGCGGCGAACAACATTCGAGTCCTAGGAGATGCTCGCATCCCATACCGTCCTTCTGGCCCGCATCGCTTTCAAATTCTAGGGGCAGGACTTCTTCTGGGAATGATTGGCGGCGTGGTGCTGGCATTTGTGTCAGAAGGTATGGACGACAAAATTTCCACGCTAGCGGATGTTGAGCGCTTCTCGGGGATGTCGCCTTTGGGACTGCTTCCCGAAAGCGAAAGAAATTGGCGAGGGGGAATTGGGAACGGGAATCGGATTTTCAGGAAAAATCAGATTGCTGGCTTTAGCGTCCCGGTTCTGCAATTCCTGAAAGAAAAGCCCAATTCGCCGGAAGCTGAGGCGATTCGATCACTGGAAACTGCAGTCCGCGTTTCCGCCCAATTGAAGGACCTCCCGGTAAAGACGCTTCTGGTTACATCCGGCTTTCCCGGAGAAGGAAAGACGACGGTTGCTACAAATTTGGCGGCCGCGCTTTCGAAACACTATAAGACCTGCCTCATTGACGCTGATTTGCGCCATCCCGTTATCACGAATACCTATGGGCTGAAGCGCGAAATCGGATTGCAGGATGCTCTGATGAAGCCCGAACTCGTGGATGACCTGAACAATACGCCAATGGAGATTCCTAGTCTGACGGTGCTCGGATCGGGGGGCGCCATTCCCGATGCGATCGACAAGATGACGTCGGACTCCATGACGAAGCTTCTCGACAGACTGAAAAACAGATTTGACTACATTGTGATTGACTCGCCTCCTGTAATTCCTTTTGCGGAAGCGCGGTGGTTGTCGGCGCACGCGGACGGCATCGTGGTGGTTGCTCGAGCCAGCACAACTACGCGACGCGCTCTAGGCTGGACGATGAATATCCTGGGCGACGTGCAACCTCAAATACTTGGTGTCGTTTTGAATGGAGTGGATATAGCTGTCGACTGCGAAGGGTATGGCAGCGCGTATCGATATTACCGGACAATTCCCGCTTAATTATTTGTTCCTCCTTACGCTGAGTTGGAGAGTGGGACGGGCAAGCCCGTCCCCTACAACTGGCAAATAATCTTATGAAGATTTGCTTCATTGTCCTGCTCAATCAATAGGCCCCACAGAACGTCTTGGCCGTGCGAAACAATTTGGATGTGCGAAAGGAATATATGTATATGAACACCAAACGACTTCTAGTTGTGTCCGGCATTTGCTCATTCGCAGTCGCTTCTGTCGCTCACGCGCAACAGAGAGTACAGGGCATACAGAGCGCCGGGGCGCCCCCACCGGCGGCGGCTCAGCAGATGGATGCTGACGGCTCGAAGCTGTATGGCGGCTACATGATCGGAGTGGGCGATATCATCAACATTCGAATAGCGGAAGAAGATGATGTAAGCGGACGCTATCAGGTCAGCGAGTCGGGGGATGTAAAGATTCCGCTGCTTTCGAAGCCAATTCATGCGGATGGCCTCACTACTTTTGATTTTTCCGGCCACCTTGCGGAGGAATTAAAGAAGCAAGACATTCTGAAGGATCCTTACGTAACCGTTTTCATCGAGCGCGGCATGACCCAGAACGTTACGGTGTCGGGTCCCGTGGCTCGGCCGGGTATTTATCCGATTGAGCGGCCGACCAGGTTGGTTGACGTTCTTTCGATGAGCGGCGGTTTGGCCCCCAACGCCGGCCAAACGATAACAATTACGCATGGCTCTGCGGATCAGAAACAGGCGGCAGGTGGTGGCCCGAACGGGGCTTCAGACCAGAAATCGGCTACACCGGGCGGCTCGAACGGGAGTTCTGAAACCGTGGACATCGCGACGCTGATGTCTACGAATAACCGGGATGCAAACGTTTTAGTGCGTCCCGGGGATCAAATCACAGTCTCAGGCACGTCCATCGTTTATGTTGTCGGTGCTGTTACAAAGCCTGGCGCATTTGCCGTGCAAGATCCCCGGGGCGGGCTCAGCGTACTTAAGGCGATCGCTTTGGTCGAAGGAACGTTGTCTACCGCCAAGCTCGGCAGCGCTATCATCGTTCGGAAATCGACGAATGTAGAGGGAAGAGAAGAAATTCCCGTCGATCTGAGCAAGATAATGAAAGGCCAACTGCAGGATCCCGTCTTGATGGCAAATGACATTTTGTACGTACCGCAGAGCGGGGTCAGACTGGGCCTCAAGCGCATGGGTGACATCGCGACAACGGCTGCCGGGTACGGTTTGGGTCTGCGGATTGCGCCGTAGTTTCGTCAAGCCAGCAATTTAACTTCACACATTCAAATTTCATCATTCCAACTTCACAGCCGAATTTCATTCGTTGAATTCCATTTCATCAAAAGGAGAATTCGTAACATGGCAACGGCACAGCAAGTCACGGGTGTAAGCGGTTCGGATCGTACAGCGATTCAGCCGGAGAAGAAGAAACCTTTACAGTTTCTCGATCTTAAAGCGCAGTTTGCTTCGATCCGGGAAGATGTGCTTAAAGCGGTTGAATCGGTTTTTGAGAGCCAGCATTTTATTCTTGGAAAGGAAGTACAGCTTTTGGAGCAGGAAATCGCCAGCTTCATTGGCGTTCCAGAAGCCGTGGGATGCGCTTCGGGATCGGATGCGCTTTATCTTTCTCTGTTGGCGCTGCACATCGGACGCGGCGATGAAGTGATCACGACGCCGTTTACATTTGTGGCTACGGCGGGAGCGATCGCGCGGACCGGAGCGAAGCCCGTGTTTGTGGACATCGATCCGGTAACCTACAACATCAATCCGTCGAAGATCGAGGCCGCGATCACAGATAAGACGCGGGCGATCATTCCTGTTCATCTGTTCGGACTGGCCGCGGATCTGGACGCAATTTTGGATATTGCAAATCGCCACAATATTGCCGTGGTTGAAGATGCGGCACAAGCGATTGGCGCGACTTACCGCGGGCGCCAAGTGGGAGGATTTGGTCTTTGCGGCTGCTTTAGCTTCTTTCCCTCGAAGAACCTCGGCTGTGCTGGGGACGGCGGCCTCATTACCACGACGGACGCCAAGATAGCGGATGAACTTCGCCTGCTGCGTGCTCACGGCAGCCGGAAAAAATATCAGTACGAGATCATCGGTACGAACAGCCGGCTGGATGCATTGCATGCGGCCATTCTCCGAGTGAAGCTCCCGCACCTCAATGGGTGGGCGGAAAAGCGGGCCGAGCATGCCGAAATCTACAAGACTCTCTTTGGCGCTGCCGGATTGACGAATATTTTCGTGTTGCCTTCGACCCCCGAAGGGCGTGGGCACGTTTACAACCAGTTCGTGATCCGCGTACCACGACGAGAGGAACTCCGCGCGTATCTCGATTCGCAGGGAATTCCCACGGACGTCTACTATCCTTCGCCGCTCCACGTGCAACCGGCGTTTTCCTACCTCGGCTACGAACACGGCTCATTCCCCGAGGCCGAAAAAGCATCCACGGAAGTTCTTGCGCTGCCCGTCTACCCTGAGCTTTCGCGTCAGGACCAGGAACGCGTGGTAGCCACGATTTCAGATTTTTACAATTCAAATCCAGCTTAAGAGAATAGGAGAATTCGCAAATGGAAGCCTTGCCTGCTGTTGGTGTGGTTGGTTGTGGATATTGGGGAAAGAATCTCATTCGCAATTTCTCCGAGCTCGGTGCACTCCGAGTAGTGTGCGATGTCGACCCCGAGCGAGCTGCTTCGCTGGCGGCAAAATATCACGTGGATTCCTGCACGTCGTATAGCGACATGCTGGCGCGCAGCGATGTCCAAGCGGTCGTCATTGCCGCTCCCGCTGCGGAACACTTCGTTTTGGCCAAGAAAGCGATGCTTGCAGGCAAGGATGTGTTTGTCGAAAAGCCGCTGGCATTGAACGTCGAAGAAGGCGAGCAGCTGGCCGATCTCTCGGTTACCACGGGACGAATCCTTATGGTTGGGCACCTGCTGCATTACCATCCGGCGATTCGTAAGCTGAAAGAGCTCATCCGAGAGGGAGCCTTGGGCAAGATTGAGTACATTTATTCCTCGCGGTTGAATTTCGGGAAACTCCGGACAGAGGAAAATATCCTGTGGAGCTTCGCTCCCCACGACATTTCAGCGATTCTGCATCTTTTGGAAGAAGAACCAACTTCCGTTTCTGCAAATGGCGGCGCCTATTTAAATTCGAAGATAACGGATGTAACTCTAACGAGTTGCTCGTTCGCAAGTGGCGTGACCGCTCACATTTTCGTCAGCTGGTTGCATCCTTTTAAGGAGCAGAAGCTGGTTATCGTAGGCGACAAGCAGATGGCAGTTTTCGATGACACCGAATCCGTTCGAAAACTTGTTCTGTATCCACATGAAGTCGAATGGGTGGAGCGCCATCCTGTGGCAAAACGTTCCGAAGGGCAGGTTGTCGATCTTCCCGCGGATGAACCCTTGAAAAAAGAATGTCAACACTTTCTAGACTGCGTCGCGACGCGGTCGAAACCAGAGACGGATGGATGGAATGGCGTTCGAGTTCTCCGAGTCCTAAACGCGGCGCAGCGATCCTTGGAAAATAAGGGGGAGGCGCAGGAGTCAACCGCGAAGCCGGTCGTTAAGCCCAATTATTACGTTGACCCAACAGCGATTGTCGATCAACCGTGCGCGATCGGAGAGGGAACTTACATCTGGCATTTTTCACACGTGATGAAGAATTCCACGCTCGGCAAGAAATGCAATTTGGGACAGAACGTCCATGTGGCGAGCGGGGTAAAGGTTGGGAACAACGTCAAAATCCAAAATAACGTCTCGCTTTATACGGGAGTCGAGCTTGAGGATGACGTGTTCTGCGGCCCGTCGATGGTATTCACAAACGTGATTAACCCTCGAAGCCACGTAAACCGTAAAAACGAATACCAGCGCACGTTAATACGGCGCGGGGCAAGCCTCGGCGCCAATTCCACCATAGTCTGCGGAACCACAGTTGGCGAATATGCCTTTGTGGGCGCGGGCGCGGTGGTCACAAAAGACATTCCGGACCATGCGCTGGTGGTCGGTTGCCCTGCGCACCAGATTGGATGGATGTGCCGGTGCGGTGTACGGCTAACGATCCAAGATGGCAAGTCGCAATGTGAAAGCTGCGGGCTTACGTACGAACTGACGGGAGAAACGATTCACAACACTGGTTCCGGCGCCGTCGATGCTGCCAATGCAGCGAAGACCATTCCATCCCACAGTGATACCTCTGCGGCGGCTGCCGCGGTGGGCGACTGACAAAGAATCTGCGCAAGACGACACGGACTAGTTTGGGATCAGCTCCCCAATGAGCACCGTCACAGCAAATATCGCACCGAACCCACCTGTCTCGCGACCGAAAGCGATTCCCGCGTCTCAACCAAAACTGAGATGCGAGTTCCTATCCGTTGAGGACTATCCAACCTGGGACGCGCTTGTAAACAAGTCGCCACATGGAACTGTGTTTCACCATTCCTGGTGGCTCGCGTCTACCTCCAGTTCTTTCCGCATCCTCGGCGTCAGAAATGAGGAAGGCGAGCTGGCCGGCGGCTTGCCGCTTCCGTCCAAGCGCGTTCGTGGGCTGAGATTGCTTCACGCTCCGACACTTACTCCGTATCTGGGACCGATTTTCGATATCTCTGGGGCAGATGGCATTTGCGAGCAGCTTCACTTGATGCGTTCTTGCGGTGAAGCCCTTGCGCGTGCCATCGGCCCTTTTGATAGTTTTCGGTATATAGCGGGAGCGGATGCTCCGGATCTCCAGGGTTTTCTTTGGGCGGGATTTAGCGCATCGCTGGCCTATACATTTCGCTTTTCTTCCAAACAATCGATAAGCGAGATCAGTAAGAGCATGACTCGCACGCACATGCAAAAGCTGACGAAAGCGAAACGGCTGAATCTTGAAGTCATTCGCGATGAGACTGTAGACACGCTGCTTGAGTTGAACAAGATGACGTTTGAACGCAAGCGAGCAGTGGTCCCTTTTGATGCGGGCCTGGTTCGAGGTTTGTGGGAAGCAAGTCATTCGCGTGGGCAGGCCGATCTTTATGTAGCGAAAACGGAAAAGGGCCAGCCAGTGGCGGCTCTCTTGACCGTTCATGACGCGCGGACGTCCTACCAAATCGTTTCGGGGTTCAATCCTTCCTTTCCAGATGTACCAGGACAGAATGTGGTCCTCTGGACCGCACTTCAGGATGCCATTGGAGCCGGGCGAAATTACGATTTTGAAGGGTCGAGCCTCCGCGGAGTCGAGACTTTCTACCGCCGGTGGGGCTGCGAAGCCGTTCCGGTCTGGAAAATTGAGAAGACAGGAAGCATGAGGGGCACTCTTGCCCAGCTTGCGATTCGATTTCTAGACCGAAAACGTTTTAATGCTTCACCGTCCCAATGAGGTCATTCAAAACCTTTCCAGGGCCCCAACCCACCAAAGGAAAACAAACGTCATGAGCTCGAATGAAAGAATCCCGTCGCCAATGCTGAACTCTAGTTTGAATACACTTCCCACATCTGCGCCTCGGGGGAATCCGCCCATCAAGGTGCAACCTGTTCTTCACGTTCAGCGAATTAGCCCCCAGGTTCGTATAACGCCGCAAGCACGTTGTTATGCAATCTTCGAACTGGCTCGCCGGGCGGGAATCTCCGCCGA
>Ga0265349_1000085_pt1 | contig 10537 bp, 7 predicted proteins | sample NSE1metagenome_FD_189092 | JGI IMG/M metagenome (GOLD analysis project Ga0265349, IMG submission 189092) | Soil microbial communities from Maridalen valley, Oslo, Norway - NSE1 | ecosystem: Environmental > Terrestrial > Soil > Boreal forest/Taiga > Bulk soil | place: Norway: Oslo | collected... | reverse complement strand
CAACGGTGAATTTGAATTGTTCGAGGAGGGGCCGCATCGAAACGAGAGTCTTTTCGTTTTGGGGAGCGATGGAGCCGCCTTCGCCGGTGATTTCCGAGGTGATGCCCTGAGAGAGTTTGCTGAGAGAACGATTGTCGAGCAAGAGAGACCATTCGGATTGGCCGAGCATGTCGATAAAACCCGGCGAGACGATTTGGCCTTTGGCGTCGATTTCGCGCTTTGCTGTGGCGTTGCTTAGGTTCCCGATGGCGGCGATGCGGTCGCCTTGGATGGCTACGTCGGCGGCGTACCACGGGTTGCCGGTCCCGTCGATGATGTGGCCGTTGCGGATGATGATGTCGTAGGTTCCGGCTGTGGGAGACGAAGCGGAGTTGGAAGAGGTTGAGATCGATGGCGCGTCAAGCGGGGCATCATAAGCGGCGGCGGCGATTTCGCCGAGGGCTTGGCCGCCGATTTCTTGAGCAGCGTCAGGATCGGCCGGAATCGAGACGTGATTTACATATGCGGCGAACGCAATCTTCTTGCCGCTGGCGGTGATTACGAACCCTGCGAGGCCTTTGCCGTTGAGCATCATCTTGCCATTCAGCTTATCTTCGGAACCGAACGTGCCGGTTTTTGCAAAGACGTGGCCAGCGCCAGGATTGCTGACTTGAATTTTCGCCAGCGTGCCATCTTTGCCGAGGATGGGAAGCGCTTTAAAGAAGACGGGGAAGTCGGGGCGCGTGCTCCAATACGACATGTAATGGGCAATAACGTCCGGACTGAAGAGATCGGCCCAGTCGCCGCCTTCGCCATCGCCTTGCGATATGCCGGAGAGATCGAGCTTGGCCTCTTGAAGAAAACCGCGTTCAACCTTGAAGCCTGCGTGAACGGGATCAGACAGATCTTTCGCGACCAGCACGCCGAGAAGATAGGGTCCCATGCTGGCGTGAAGATTTTGGCTGACTTTGAGAGTGACTTTTATTTCTTCGGCGAGGGGAAGGGAAACGTGCTCGGCGACTTGGTTGTCGGGAATGTAGAGGCGCGCGAGAGCTTTGAAGTCTGGCGCGGCGGATTTTGAGGGAGGTTTGATTTCGACGCCAGCAGTGGCAAGGGATTCGGTGAGAACTGTTTCTGCATATTTCGTTGGAGAAGGAACTGCGTAGGGCGCGGTGATAGGTTGCGCGCCGACTGGGAGCGTGCCAGTCAGCGTGACGGTGACGGTGCCATTCGCGTTTGTGACTGTCGCTGGATCTTGAACATCGGGTTTAGCGCCCGCGGCAGACGTAGTGAGGAGATTTACGAAGTTGGCGTAAGCGGTTTTTGGAGAGACGCTGAGAGTAACGGGGTCGCCAGCTTTTACGCCTGGAGTCGCGACAAGGTCGATGACGTTGTCGTTCACCACGATGCTTGAGATGACGACGCCGGTGCCGCCTTCGCGGCCGCCGTCCTGAAAGAGGCTGGCGTCGACGAGAACGCGGCCTTCAATTCTATGAATTCCTTTGGCGGCGATAGCCTTGGCGAGTTCTTTGATGACGGCAAGAGGATCGCCGGTGACAGCGGGGCCGCCGTAACTGTGGTCTTCATCGACGAAGGAGAGAGTGGCGTCGGACTGGATGCGATTGGAAAGATTGGGGTCGCCGCTCGCGACAAGGACGAGATCACCTTTCAGAGTTCCTTTTTTGTCGATTGGGCCAGTGCGATAAATGATGGTGTGGAAGCGGTAGTCGGCGCCAAGCTTCGCGAGGACAGTGCCTTCGGTGAGAGTTTTGGTCGTGGAGGCGGGAACAAATAGTTTATTGGCGTTCAGCGAGTAGACGATTTTTCCGGTGGCGATATCGTAGAACTCGATGCCAAAATTCGCGCGGGCGAATTCGGGGCGGTCCATTACTTTTTGAATGCGGTCGGCAAGAGAGGCTGTCGATTGTGCGCGAAGCGATTGCGGCGTGGCGATAAATAAAAATGCGAGACAGAGTGCAACGGCGAGCTGGAAAAAGCGGCTTCGGCTGTGCAAGTTAAATCCTCCAGAAAAATCGGCTGAGACTTGCGCGCTATTGAGCGCTGGCGAGTCCTTGGCCGGAATGCAAATCTTCAAACTTGATGTTCAAGATCGGGTACTCGTGCCAGTCTTTGTAATCGAAGTGCCACCACTCATGTTCGTAGACAGTGAAGCCCTCGGATTCCATGGCGCGGCGAAGCAAATCGCGGTGCCAGCGCTGGAGTGATGTGCCGCCGGGATAATCGGGAAACGAGCGTGGTGACATTTCGTCGTAAGTGCCGGGCATTTCGATGGGCTTGCCGGTGGCGAGATCGTACAGCGTGAGGTCAACGGCGCAGCCGCGATTGTGGCGCGAGCCTTGCGAGGGGGCGGCGACAAAGATCTTGCCTTCGGGCGGGGTAGCGTCCCAGAAAATTTTGGTGACGTACCAGGGGCGGTAGGCGTCGTGGATCAGCAAGCCGTAGCCGAGCGGTTGCAGTTTGTGCAGGGCGCGAACAAGAGCTTCCGCAGCAGGGCGTTGCAGGAACGCGCGCGCCTGCGTGTAGACCGGCGTGCCGAGAAAATCATTCGTCGTGGCATAGCGAATGTCGAGATGAATGGCTGGGTCAAGCGTCGTCAGTTCGACGAGTTCCGGCTTGCGAAAGGTGCCGTCTTCGTGCGGCGGGGAAGCGGCAAGAGCTTCTGCGCGGAGTTCGGCGACGGGACGCACGGGATTTATCAGCACTTGCTGGGGAGCGTTGAAGTCGGGCGTAATCTTTACGCTTTCAACGCTTTCCATTACCAAGATGCGGAGCCCGCCAGACTTGTCCAAATGCAATCTCGCACTTTGAGCAGGATCGGCCACTGGCGACTGGTTTAAGGCGATCTTCTCCGTCGACTTGTAAGTAGGCTCTTCCGCTTTGCCTTCTCGCTGCAAAATCCAGATCGCACCATCTTTTTCGGTCAACTCGTAGAAATTGCCGCCAGGCCGAGTTGCGACAGGACCGTACTCTCCGATCCAAGGCTTCCACGCTTGCGGGATGTCAGCGGGTTTTGGCCCGGGAGTGAGGGCTGTCGAGGATTGTCCGCGGATGATGCCAGGAGCCCAGAGCAAGAGTGCGGCAAGGAGCAGGGGCAGCAGTTGGAAGGGAAAATTGAGCCGCGATTTTGCAGAGGGGTTCATCGCGCTGTCTGGTTTGCTGCGCAGCATTTGCGTATCCCTTGTCCGATCAAGGTGTCTGCTATAAACGGTGAGCCATGATAGCCGAGAACGCGAATCTGTGCGAGATACAAATGTTGCCGGACTGTACCTGACTCAACTTGTCGAAAGCGGTGAAGCGCTAGAGTGACAGAACTGTAGCGATTCTGGCAGCTGTTGCGCGATGGAGGCCAGAAACGTTTGTTGCACTACTAAAGAAAGCCTGTCAAACGGTGTACCAGCGGAAGCCTTTGCGCTGCTCTTCGGCAATTTCCTTGAGGATGGCGAGCGTTTGCGGGCGGCGATACTGACCGCAAGCGGCGAGTATGGCGTTGACGAGTGCGACAGGAGCGGAATACGAGGCGCCGAAGGAAGTGGACTCGACGCTGGCGAGGAAAACTTCGTCGCACTCACGAGCGAGGGGAGAGATATACGTGTCGGTGATGCCGACGCAGTAGGCGCTGCGGGCGCGGGCCAGATGGACGCCTTCCACGGTTTGGCGAAGCCCGCGGCGGAAGCTGATGGCCATGACCAAGTCGCTCTTGTTTACAGTGCGCACGAGATGGGCGATGCGGCCCGCGGACGTAGCCGTAAAGACGGGTAAGCCCAAAAGCGTAATTTGGTACTCCAAATAGTCGGCCAGAATAGCGGCGAGATCGCCGGCGAGGAGAACGATGCGCCGCGCGTCGTAGAAACGCTTGGCGAGCGAGACAAGACGGGGTGCGTCGAGACTGTTCTTTAGCCCGTGCAGATTCTTGAGGTCCTGTTCGAGAGCATCGCGAACATAGGCGGGCATGCTCGTGCTCGTTACCTTGCCCGCGGATTGCATGGTGTCGAGAGATGTAGCGAAAGCGATGGAGAGGTCATGGAGATGGCGCTGAAAGTCGCGGTAGCTGGCGAAACCGAGGCCGCGGACGATGCGAACGACAGTGGCGGGGTCGGTTTTTAGGCGCTTGGCCATGGCGCGGACACTCAGAAGGACATAGTCGCGCGGGTGCTCGAGAATCGGGCGAATAATCTCCTGGCGCTTGGCGCTGAGGAGTTCGATGCGCTCCGCGAGCGAAGGAGCCGAGACCTGAGGGGGAACGGGTGGTCGTTTCATGGCGCCAGAGAATTGCTTAAAAGCTCCGTTGTGTCAACTAGGCTGAATAGTTAATTGAGATAACGATTTGAAGATATGGCCGGTCTCGCTAACAGGCGAATCTGCGTTAGTGCTGTGCAAAAACCCGCGTTCGGGCGAAATTCAGGGCCCACTCTCTACCGAGAAAGACGGAATGGGGGTTAAATCCGTTTCATCATTATTTTTTCGAGGCTGCGGCTTTCTCTTCGAGGCCCGGAGCAATTATTGGCTGAAGAAAGGGCATCATGGCGCGAAGTTTGGGGCCGAGTTGCTCGATAAGATTGCCTTGCTCGCGCTTGCGAGTGGCCAGGAAATTGGGGCAACCGGCTTCGTTTTCCGCGATCCACTTCTTTGCGAAACTGCCGTCGCGGATTTCGGCGAGGATCTGGCGCATTTCTTCGCGTGTTTTTTGCGTGATGATGCGCGGGCCGGCAGTGTAGTCGCCGTGCTCCGCCGTGTCGCTGACGGAATAGCGCATGTAGCTGAGACCGCCGCGGTAGATGAGGTCGACGATGAGCTTGAGTTCATGCATGCACTCGAAATAGGCGACTTCGGGTTGATAGCCGGCGGCGACGAGTGTGTCGAACCCCGCTTTGATGAGCTCGCTGACTCCGCCGCAGAGAACGGCTTGTTCGCCGAAGAGATCTGTTTCGGTTTCTTCGGTGAAAGTCGTTTCAAGTACGCCGGCGCGTGTACAGCCTAGGCCCTTGCCGTAGGAGAGTGCCAGGGCTTTGGCGCTGCCGCTGGCGTCTTGCTCGATGGCGATGAGAGCGGGCGTGCCGCCACCTTCGGTGAAGACTTCTCGGACACGATGACCGGGAGCTTTCGGCGCGATCATGGAGACGTCGACATCTGCAGGCGGCTCGATGGTGCCGAAGCGGATGTTGAATCCGTGAGCGAACATGAGCGTTTTGCCCTTCTTGAGGTGCGGCTCGATCTGCTCGCGATAGAGCTTGGGCTGCTTGGTGTCGGGCGCGAGAATCATGATGACGTCGGCCCACTCTGCGGCCTGCGCGGGCGTCTGGACGGTGAGGCCTTCCTTTTCGGCTTTGGCGCGGGAGGCGCTGCCTTCGGGGAGGCCGACGCGGACGCTTACGCCGCTGTCACGCAGATTGAGCGAGTGCGCGTGACCTTGGGAGCCGTAGCCGATGATGGCGACTTTCTTGGATTGGATGAGAGCGAGATCCGCGGAGTCGTCGTAGTAGAGATTTGCCATTTTTTCCTCTTGGGCCGGGTTACGGCCTGGATTTAGAAGTCGTTGCTACCGCTGAGATCTGAGGGACGGTATGTGCCCCCCTCTTTTTCTATAAGCGTTGCTGATAAAGGACTTACGAGTAGTCCAGGTGCTGTGCGAGCCTGCAGTTGCTGGAGTTGGTGTAAGTTTTGATTTTGCTTGGGGTGTGAGTTGAGAAGTGACGGGCTAAAGCCCGCCCCTACACAAACCTCCTGCACTGAGTATATGCACGGGCCAAATGCAATTGCGCGGACGGGCACGGCATGCCGTGCCCCTACAACTGCGTCGTTGGCCATCGTTTGAGCTCCCCTCACTATTTTTGTAAACATTGCTGATAAAGGACTTAGCCTCACTGTAGCCCCTGCCATGAGGATTAGCTCGTCACCATGGTCCGGGCCGGGGCATCGGTTGCGGTTGGTGGACGAAGCAAGTCGCCTCCGCGCGTCATGCTGATGCGGCCGCTGCGGGCCATTTCGAGGACGCCGAACGGGCGCAAGACTTCGAGGAGGCCGTCGATTTTGTCGACAGTGCCGGAGACCTCGATGATGAGCGATTCGGGAGCGACGTCGACGACGCGCGCGCGGAAGACTTTGATTAGCTCCATGAGGTGCGGGCGGGACTGCTGGTCCGCGAGGACTTTGATGAGCGCCAGGTCGCGCTCGAGCAGCGAGCGTTCGGAAATGTTTTCGGCGAGAAGGACGTCGACTAGTTTTTCGAGGCTGGCTTCGAGGCGATGGCCGCCTTTGGCGTCGGTGTGGGCGACGATGGTCATGCGGGCGACCTCTGGATTGTCTGTCGGGCCGACCGTCAGAGAATCGATGTTGATGGCGAGGCGGCGGGCGAGCGAGGAGACGCGGTTGAGCACGCCTGGTTTGTTTTCAACGTATGCGACTAGTGTTTGCATGTGCTGTCCTCTTTGCTAGGAGTACTCGTGGCTTTGCTCATGGCTCTTACGGCTCGGTTGCTGTTTCGACGAGGGGATTATTCGGGCGGCGAATCATTTCGTGCAGCGACGCGCCGGCGGGAACCATCGGGTAAACGGAATCTTCCTGCTCGACGCGGAAGTCGATGAGAACGGTTTCTTTCGATTCGCGCGCAGAGCGAATCGTGGGGAGCACATCGCCGCGGGAAGTGATGCGTTCGCCGCGAATGCCGAAGGCGTTTGCCAGCGCCGCAAAATCGGGAGCGACGAGCGGAGTGGCGACGTAGCGCTTATCGTAGAAAAATTCCTGCCACTGGCGAACCATTCCGAGAAAGCCGTTGTTGATGATGGCGATCTTGATGTTGATTTTTTCCTGGACGATGGTGGCGAGCTCGCACATGGTCATTTGGAAGCCGCCGTCGCCGACCACGACCCAAACTTCGGAGTCGGGCTTGGCGAATTTGGCGCCGATCGCGGCGGGCAAGGCAAAACCCATCGTACCGAGGCCGCCCGACGTGATGAGCGTGCGCGGCTGATTGTGGTGGTAATACTGGGCTTCCCACATCTGGTGCTGGCCGACGTCGGTGACGACGATGGCTTCGCCGCGCGTTTCTTTCCAGAGATCGTTGATGACGTGAGCGGCGTAGAGATGGCCGTTGTCGGGAAGACTTTGGATGTCGCGTACAGCAGAATCGCCCTTCAACTCCTTGATATGCGAGATCCAGGGGCCGCGGTCGGGATTCACGATGTGCGGGATTAACCTTTCGAGAGTTTCGCGAGCATCGCCGATGAGAGCAGCGTCGACTTGAACGTTTTTATTGATTTCGGAGCGGTCGATCTCGATGTGAATCTTGCGAGCGCCCTTAGCGTAGGTGCGGAGATCGCCGGTGACGCGGTCGTCAAAACGCATGCCGACGGCGATGAGCAGGTCGGATTCCTGGATGGCATGATTGACCCAGGCCTCGCCGTGCATGCCCATCATGCCGAGATTCATCGGATCGGAAGCAGGGAAGCAGCCGATGCCGAGAAGCGTCATGGCGACGGGAATGTCGCAGGTGCGAACGAATTGCTCGAAAGCGCGCATCGCGCCGGAAAGCATGATGCCGCGGCCGGCGAGAATAATGGGGCGCTTGGCGGTGTTGAGCAATTCGACGGCACGATCGAATTCGGCTTGATTGTGATCATTGCGCACGCGCTTCTGCGGGAGCTTCGGAGTTGAGCCTTGCCAGTCGAACTCGCAGGAGGCTTGTTGGGCGTCCTTGGTGATGTCGACAAGAACTGGGCCGGGGCGTCCTGTGTTGGCGATGATGAACGCTTCGCGGACGGTGCGCGCGATGTCTTCGGCGCGAGAGACGACCACGTTGTGCTTCGTGATCGGCATGGTGATGCCGGTGATGTCGATTTCCTGAAAGGCATCGGAGCCGAGCAACTTGCTGCTCACCTGGCCGGTGATGCAGACGACGGGTGAGGAATCGAGCATGGCGGTGGCAATGCCGGTGACCATGTTGGTTGCGCCGGGGCCGCTGGTTGCCATGGCGACGCCGACGCCGCCAGTGGCGCGCGCATAGCCGTCGGCCATGTGCGTGGCGCCTTGTTCGTGGCGAACGAGAATGTGGTGGAGCTTCGATTTGCCGAGTGCGTCATAGACAGGAAGAATTGCGCCGCCGGGATATCCAAAGATATGTTGAACGCCCAGCTTAGTGAGCGATTCGCAGAGGATTTCTGCGCCGGTGAGTTTCATAGGGTCCTTCCCAATTGCGCGTGTGCAGGACTCGGCGCAACTGCTTGAGGCTGAGTTGGTGATGCAAAAGATGCGGGCACGACCGTGACTGCGCCGATGGCGGCCGAAGAAACGAGCAAGGCATATTTCGCCATCACGCCGCTTGTGAAACGAGGAGCGGGCGGTTTCCACGAGGCGAGGCGCTTTTGAATTTCGGCGTCCGTTAATTCAACGTCGAGTTTGCGGGTCGCGATGTCGAAAACAACTATGTCGCCATCAGCAATTGCGGCGATAGGCCCACCGTTGGCCGCTTCCGGAGCAACATGGCCAACCATAAAGCCGCGGGTTGCGCCGGAGAATCGTCCATCGGTGAGCAGGGCAACGGAACCGCTGAGGCCAGCGCCGACAAGTGCAGCAGTGACGGCGAGCATTTCACGCATGCCTGGGCCGCCTTTTGGGCCTTCGTAACGGATGACGACGACATCGCCGGCTTTGATTTGATTTTTCTCGACAGCGGCGAAAGCAAGCTCTTCGTTGTCGAAAACGCGGGCAGGGCCGCGAAAATGATCGTAGTTGCCTCCGGCCACTTTAATGACGCAGCCTTCGGGTGCGAGATTGCCTTTCAAAATGACCAAGCCACCAGTTGGTTTCAGAGGTGCGTCGATTTTTCGGACGACTTCCTGATTGGGAGTTTCTTTTGCGGCGGCGGCTTCTTCCGCAATGGTGCGACCAGTCACGGTGATGGCGTCGCCGCGAAGAAATTTCGCGTCGATCAGGCGTTTAGCTACGAGCGCAGTGCCGCCGGCCGCGTACAGATCAGTGGCAACGAAACGTCCGCCTGGTTTGAGATCGGCGATGATGGGAACTTTCGCGCTGATGCGGTCGAAATCGTCGATGCTTAGAGGAATGTGCGCTTCGTTAGCAATCGCGAGCAGGTGCAACACGGCATTTGTCGAGCCGCCGGTGGCAGCGACTCCTGCGATGGCGTTTTCGATCGCGGTCTTGGTGATGATTTTGGATGGCGTCACGTTGCCGCGCAGAAGATCCATGACGAGTTCGCCCGCGCGATGGCCTGCATGAGCTTTGCCGGAATCCGTAGCGGGAACGCTGGAGAGTCCCATCGGTGCAATGCCGAGAAATTCGCAAACCAGCGCCATGGTGTTAGCGGTGAACTGTCCGCCGCAGGCGCCCGCTCCCGGGCACGCGGTTTCTTCCAGCGCTTTGAGGCGCGCGTCGGACATGTCGCCATGCGAATGGCTGCCGATCGCTTCGTAAACGTCCTGAATCGTGACGGAATGACCTTCAAATTTGCCGGGAGCAATCGAGCCGCCGTAAAGAACGAGACCGGGAATATTCAAACGCGCCAGTGCCATAATTCCCGCAGGGATTGTCTTGTCGCATCCCACTAAAACGATGAGCGCGTCAAAGAGATTGCCGCGGGTAACGAGTTCGATGGAGTCGGTGATGACCTCGCGGCTGATCAGCGAAGCGCGCATGCCCTCCGTGCCCATGGTGATGCCGTCGGAAATCGAAATGGTATTGAACTCGAGAGGAGTGCCGCCGGCCGCGCGAATGCCGTCCTTGACGTGCACGGCGAGTTCGCGAAGGTGATAGTTGCACGGGCCAATTTCGATCCAGGTATTCGCAACGCCTATGAGGGGCTTGCTGAAATCGTCATCGCGAAGGCCGCATGCGCGCAGCATGGAGCGCGCTCCGGCGCGATGGGGACCATCGGTAATGGCGCTGCTACGAGACTTCAACAAAGATGCAGTCACAGTGGCGTTCTCCTCCGGAGACTTTGTGAAGCGTTGCCTAGCTGCGATTCCAAGCCAAAAAAACTTAAGGCCATCATCTTGGTTTTTGATGATGGCCTCGAAACTTTCTTTTGATGCTGTGCTAGGCGGCCATCATCTATTATTTTGCTCCCCGTACGATGACAGGGATAATTCGCACGACCACGCTAATCAACGTGCTCCGCAAAAACGACGCGGAGGCGGGCCGAACGTTCGAGATGGCGACTGTACTCATAACGAGCCGCCATGAAGATACCAGCATGAGTGTTGAGAAGTCAATCAGTCCAATTAATAGATTTGTTCGTAGCAATAAGCTGTGCTTATGAGTGAAACAGGCGACGTCGGCCCACGATCTTCATGCTTTATGGTTCCGACAGGCATCTTCCCATCGCTCGATACATCTAACTTTACAAGTAGTGCGGAGTGCGGCGCGGATCACTGTTGCGGACGGGGTATCCATGGGGCATGACACAGACGTGTTTATCGTGGGCGGCGGGCCAGCTGGCCTGGCCGCCGCAATTGCAGCGCGGACGCGAGGCTTTCAAGTGATCGTGGCGGACGGCGCGAAACCGCCAATCACCAAAGCGTGTGGC
>Ga0265349_1000084_pt1 | contig 10541 bp, 7 predicted proteins | sample NSE1metagenome_FD_189092 | JGI IMG/M metagenome (GOLD analysis project Ga0265349, IMG submission 189092) | Soil microbial communities from Maridalen valley, Oslo, Norway - NSE1 | ecosystem: Environmental > Terrestrial > Soil > Boreal forest/Taiga > Bulk soil | place: Norway: Oslo | collected... | reverse complement strand
CGAGATTTGGTTCTTCATTTTGTCCGCGCCACGCAGAACAGCTCACAATCGGTCGAGCTGCAGCTGAAGGATATTTCTCGCGAAATTTATGTGACGTTGCGCTACTCCATCGACCCGGAGAGCGGCATCCTCGCGCGCTCCGCCGATATCGACAATCGCGAAAAGCAGCCGGTCATCGTTGAACAAGCTGCCGCCGCGCAATGGACTCTCCCTCCCGCCCGCTACACCCTGAGCTATTTGACGGGCCGCTGGGCCGGCGAGTGGACCCTGAATCAGGAGCCGATTCTTGGCGGCGAGCGCGTCATCGAAAGCCGCCGCGGAACCACCAGCCATCAAGCCAATCCGTGGTTTGCGATTTCTCGCGACGATAGCCAATCTTCAATTGAGCCTATTGCAGCGGGGGAAGAGCACGGCAAGGTCTGGTTTGGCGCGCTGGCGTGGTCGGGTTCCTGGCGCATCACCGTGGAACACACCCAACTGGATGCGGTGCGCGTAACGGGCGGTTTCAACCCTTTCGATTTCGGCTACAAACTCAAACCCGGCGAACATCTCGAGACGCCCATTTTTTACGGCGGCTATTCCGATCACGGCCTGGGCGGCGCCTCCCGCTTGATGCATCGCTTTGAAATCGCTCACATTTTGCCGCAAGCTCCGGACCCCAAGCCGCGTCCCGTAATTTACAATTCGTGGGAAGCCACCGAATTCAGAGTCGACGAAGCCGGGCAGATAGCTATAGCAGAGAAAGCTGCGTCCATCGGCGTCGATCGATTCGTGATGGACGACGGCTGGTTCGGCCAGCGCAAGGACGACCACGCCGGACTTGGCGACTGGTACGTGAACCCGGACAAATTTCCTCACGGACTAAAGCCGCTCATTGATAAGGTTCATTCGCTCGGCATGGATTTCGGATTGTGGGTCGAGCCGGAAATGGTGAATCCCAATTCCGATCTCTATCGCAAGCATCCCGATTGGGTCTTGAATTTTCCCGGACGGCCGCGCTCCGAATCGCGCAACCAGCTTATCCTCAACCTCGCCCGCCCGGATGTGCGCGACTACGTCGAAGGCTTTCTCGATAAGCTTCTCACCGAAAATGACATCGCTTTTCTCAAGTGGGATTACAACCGCAATTGGTCGGAGCCCGGCTGGGATCAAATTCCCGTTGACGAACAGAAGCGCGTCTATGTTGAGTTCATCCGGAATCTCTATTCGATCCTTGCGGATCTGCGCAAGAAGCACCCTAAGGTCGAAATCGAAAGCTGCTCCGGCGGCGGAGGTCGCGTCGATCTCGGCATTTTGCGTTACACAGACGAGGTGTGGCCGTCAGACAACACCGATCCTTTCGACCGCCTGTCGATGCAGGACGGCTTCACATACGCTTACACGCCGCAAATCATGATGGCTTGGGTCACCGACTCGCCGCATTGGCTCAACAACAAGCGCACGACCTCTCTGGTCTACCGCATGCTCAGCTCCATGCAAGGTTCGTTGGGCATCGGCGCGAATCTCAATCAATGGACCGCGGAAGATTTTGCGACCGCTAAGCGTCTCATCGCCGCCTATCATTCCGTGCAGCGAACGATCGTCCGCGGCGATCTTTACCGCCTCATCAGCCCGCGCGATGGCAGCGAATTCTCAGCCACGCAAACGGTTTCGGCCGACAAAACTCAGTCCGTCGTTTTCGCCTTTGCCAATGCCACCCAGGAAGGCCGCGGCTTTCCGCTTCTGCAACTCCAAGGCCTCGATCCAAACGCCGAATACAAGCTCAGCTCGATAGAAGGCAAAGCCCTCCCTGGCACACCGGAAAGCGCCTCAGGGGCGTGGTGGATGCGCCACGGCCTGCAGCTCGACCTGCGCGGTGATTTTCAGGCCGCTGCATTCAGGCTGGATCGCCAGCCATAATCCTGCGGCACCGAAACAATATTTTTCAGACAGTGCTGCTTTCGAAAGACAGGGCTGCCGCTCTCCTCAACACTTCTTCACACATGCAATAACCGTCCGAGCCGCGATTTTATTCTGCATGGGGCCACTCTTTTCGCTCCCAAGCAAACACAATTAGAAACGCGAGCGAATCTGGAATAAGCCGCGCGCTATTCCAGTCAAAATAATTGCAAGCGCATTCACCGGTGACGCTAGCAAGACCGTTGCAACATGCACCGCTATTCAAGAGCGGGGCAGAGAAACCAAAAGTCAAAGGAGAATTGCGATGAAATTGTTGAGTGGATTGTTGACCCTGGCCTGCGTGCCAGCGGCTGTAGCTGGAAATAATGCACCACTTCCCATGGATAACGTGGCCGAATTTGTGGCCGAGCGCTTGGATGTCACAACGCTTCCCTCTTCCATCCGCCCGAAAACCCAGAAGAGCAAGAAGACCTTCGGCGATTATGGGTACGTCCTGCGACAGATCGACGACAAACAAATCCTCATCGAAGCGACACCTGCGGGCTCACAAATCAACATTCGCGTCCTCGATCAAAAAGCGTCCGCAATCTACGTTTGCGTGCAGGCTCCCGGACAGGATGCGAACAGCGGACCAATCCAACGTGTTCTCCTGCTGAAGCTCAAAAATGAAAACAGTCTTCTCAAGGGCAGAGAGTCCTGGAAGGAATTCAGCGGTTGCCCTGTACTCGGTGCCGACCCCGCCGCCGCGGACTCTTACGGCGGGTAATCAGCGGTTCCCCTAGAACGCGCCCCGCGGATCAAACCGTCATCGTTTGCTCTCGAAACGGCGAGGAATGGTCCACGGGGCTTATTAAAATGGATCTGTGCATAGCAGAACGGTTCTCCGCCAGCAGCCATCAAGGTCGTCTGCGCTCGCATCTAATGCTTTTCCACTATTCCCTCGCCCCTGCTGCCCGTATAGCCTCCTCGCAATTCAGTTGCTTCGCCATTCTCTCTGGCGATAAGGGGCGCGTCATGTCCGTTCATTCTTCCGCTCTGGAACTGCAGCCGTCCTTTGCCGCCACAAATACTTGGCGCAGCCGGACGCTCGCTGTGATTCTCATGATAGCTATTGCTGGAATTTTCTGGGTGGATTCTCGCTATCCCGCTCTGCTCAAGCGCTACAACGCTGGCACGCAAGTCAAAGCCGCTGGTGCTCTCACGTTTGGTACGGTTTATTCGGTGGATCGCACCATGCCGCTCTCCACCCGCGTCTGGCGCACCACCGTCAACTGGCTCGACGCCAACCGTATCGGCATGACATTCTCTTTCCTTTTCGGTCCTGCCGCTCTCACTTTTCTCGCAACTCTGCGGCGCCGCCGTACCAACTCCATCTACCTGAACACTCTTTTCGGAGCCGCCATGGGCATGCCGTTAGCCGTCTGCACGAACTGCGTCGCCCCCATTGCGCGCGGTTTCTACGCCTCAGGAATGAGTACAGAATCCGTTCTCGCCGCCATGTTTGCCTCCCCTGCGCTCAACGTCGTTGTCCTCGCCATGACCTTCGCTCTTTTTCCTATACCGATCGCGCTGCTCAAGCTCGCCACGGTTTTCTTCCTAATCTTCGTCTTTGCTCCGGCTGTAGCTTCACGCCGAGTAACCTCTGTCGCTTCCGTCGTCTGCCCAATAGAAATCCCCGTCTCAGAGACTTGGGCGCAAGCGCTCGTTTCCACCACCCGCTCTTTTCTCAAAAGTTTCTGGCACGTTTTTTGCGTCGCCTTCCCGCTGATGATTCTCGCCGCCATCCTCGGCGCGCTCGTCATCGAAATTCTTCCCACGCAGGCTCTCATCTCCCAAGCCACCATCGGCGGAATCCTTCTCGTCGCTCTCGTCGGTGCCTTTCTCCCCGTTCCCATGGCCTTCGACGTCGCCATCGCCTACATCGCCATGACCAAAGGCGTCCCGCTACCTTACGTTGTAACGATCCTCTGCACCCTCGGCATCGTCAGTGTCTTCTCACTTTCTGTCGTCGGCAAAACTATCTCCTGGAAAGTGGCTGCCGCAGCCTACGCCACTGTTGCGGCCCTCGGCACCGTTGCCGGCCTTCTCACTCGCACCTTCTCTTGATTCCACACTAGCCGCGCTATTTGTCACACAAAAGGGTCGCCAGCTCGCCAAATTGATTGAGATAAATGTCAGCGGGATGCACGTCTCGGTCATGCACGCCAAATCCGTAATTCACCGCCGCGGCCGGCATCCCCGCATTCCGCGCTGTCTGAACGTCCACTTCGGAATCGCCGACCAACAACGCTTCTTGTGGCTCGACACTTAATTCACGCAAGATCATCCTTGCACCCAGCGGATCGGGTTTCTTCGTTTCAAAACTGTTTCCCCCATAGATCGCTCGAAAATATTTCGATAGCCCCATCGCATCCAGAATGCGCACGCTGATACGCACTGGCTTGTTCGTCAAAACCGCCATCGGCATATTCGCAAGTTTTTCCAATGTGTCAGCAACGCCCGGGTACGCGCAGGTCGTGTCCATTTTGTGGGTTTCGTAGTAACGCAGAAAAAAGTCCAGCGCCCGTTGCCGTTCCTCTTCCAGGTACTCTCCCCCAAGCGCCCGGGCCACAAGTTGCGGCGCTCCGTGCCCGATATAACCGGAAATCGTTTCTTCCGCCAACTCTCTGCGCCCCAATTCGCGCAGCATCGCGTTGACGGAATGAATCAAATCCTGCTTCGAATCGATCAGTGTGCCGTCCAGGTCGAAAATCAATGCGCGCACAGAACTAAGTTTTGGGTCAGCCATGAATCTCTTATCTTATTATGTCAGCAGCCTGTTTCGGCGCTCCCGTTGGGATTTTTAATGCATCATGAAAGCTGTATTAAAGAAAGCGTTCTATCGTTTATCAGAATCGCCCTCACTTCGCGTAAACTAATGGGCTTGGCGTTCGGCACAATACTTGACCGGAGATCCATACGACATGGCGCAGGTTCACCCCTTTCAGGCGTTTCGCTACAACCCCCAGCGTGTCCCGTTCGAACGCGTCCTGACTCAGCCTTACGACAAAATTTCTGCGGCGATGCAAGACAACTACTACGCCGCCGACCCGCATAATCTGATCTCCGTCGAAAAGGGACGCACTTTTCCGGACGATTCTCCGCAGAACAACGTTTACACGCGCGCCGCTGCCAGGCTGGAAAATTGGATCCGCGAAACCATTGTCGCGCAAGACCCCGCGCCATCTTTCTACGCCTACGCGCAGGAATTCACCGTCCCTGGAACCGGCGTACAAAGCATTCGCCGCGGTTTTATCGGCGCCGGCAAACTCGAGGACTACTCCGCGGGTATCGTCTTCCGTCACGAACACACGCTCTCGGGGCCCAAAGCGGACCGCCTCGAACTTCTTCGCCACACACGCATGCACACCGGCCAGCTCTTCATGCTCTATTCGGATCCCCAACAGCGCATCGATGCGATCCTGAAAGATGCCGAGTCCAGCGTCCCCGCGACAACTCTGCACGACGAATACGGTGTAGTGCATCGCTTGCGAGTCATCGCTGATCCCGATCGCACCGCCGCCATCAAGTCCGCGATGGAAGAGCAAAAGCTCGTAATCGCCGACGGCCATCATCGTTATGAAACCGCGTTGACCTACCGCAAAGAGCGCCGCCTCACCGCCGGTGGTGTTCATCCTTCGGCTCCGTATGCGGAGGCGCCCTACGATTTTGCGATGATGACGTTTGTCAACACATGCAGCGAAGGCCTCACAATCCTCCCAACCCATCGTCTAGCCGCGAACCTACACGATTTTTCCTGGAGCGAGGCGCGCCGCTACCTCGAACCGTGGTTCGAAGCGCAGGCTTTTCCATTTGCGGATGACGGACAAAAAGCGGAAGCGCAAAGCAAATTTCTGGCACAGCTCCACCAAGCGCGCGGGCAAAGAGCCATCGGTGTCTATCCCACCGCGGAACACTCGAAATGCTCGTATTATGTTTTAACGCTGCGGCGCGGCGCGGACCTTACACAACTTCTTCACAGCGTTTCGCCGCTTCAACGCGAACTCGATGTGGTTTTGCTGCACGATGGGATTCTCGAGCCCGCGTTCGGCATCACCCTGCAATCCGTGACCGCCGAAAGAAATCTCAGCTACGAGCGCGAAGCTCTCGCCGCTCTCGACGCCGTCGATCGCGGCGCCGCCCAGATCGCATTTCTCCTGAATCCCGTCGATGTCGATCAGGTCATGCACATCGCCACGTCTGGAGAAGTCATGCCGCAAAAGTCCACCGACTTTTATCCCAAGCTGTTGAGCGGCATCGCCATGTATCGCGTCGATTGACACGAAAAGGTTCTGTGCCTACCAGACTAACGGGATAAGCCGGAAGCGCGTGGTTTGGCAGTATTCGGAATAGCCCGCCAACTCCTGATGAAGAATTTTTTCCTCATTCAAGAGTCGCAGAATAATCATGGGAATGACCAGCGCAAAAGCGGGCAGCGCCCAATACGAGCCCAGTGCCAGCGGTGTGAACAAAAGCGAAATAATCCCGCCGAGATACATCGGATGTCGAACGATCCGATAAGGCCCAATGGAGATGACGCGCTGCTCTTTTTCCACTTGTATGATCCGCGAAGCGTAGCTGTTCGCGCTCATCACCCAATACGTCGCCAGGTATCCCGCGAGAGCAATTGCTCCCGAAAAAATCATGAGCCAGACGGGCGCCGCGCCGAAAGTTCCGCGCGACCATCCAAACCGGAAATCAAAACCAGGAATCAGGAAAGCGGCAATGAAAATAAGCTTCGCTAACTTCATAATCAGTTTCTGCTCGCCGACTTTTTCGTTGGCCTGCAGCCTGCGCTCCACCAGTTGCGGATCGCGCTCGGCGAAATAGATGGACGCCACCACCATCGGAATTATCAGGAGTGCCAGGAATATCCAACCCTGCCAAAACTTCCAGGTACCCGCGGGAAGAAACAGCATCGCTCCAACGACGACGGCCGTTAGCAGGCATTGAACAATGACTTTTGCTTTGAGGGTCATGCGATCCTAAAGCAAAAGGGCACGCTCACGCGTGCCCTTTCGCAAAGACCATTTTTCGCGCCACCTGTTCGGCTCGTTCCGCGAAGCTTGCGAACACCGCTTCGCAAATCTGCGAACGCTTACTTGGCGAAGCTGGCTACCGCTTCGGCTTCGGTGTTGTACACGTCGAACACCGTCAGCAGCTTGGTGATTTGCAGTACTTCCTGGAACTTGCTGCCCAGGTGCGCCAGTTTCAGTGCGGCGCCCTGCGACTTCGCGCTGTGATGCGCGGCGACAAGCGTGCCCAAACCCGCGCTGTCGATAAACGTGATGTTCGCCATGTTCAGGACCACCTTCGTTTTTCCGTCGGCGATCAAGCTCTTCACTTTTTCGCGCAGCGCGTTGCTCTCTTCGCCGAGTACGATGCGGCCGTCCAGCGCCACCACGGACACGCCATCCACTTCCCGGTTCGTCATCTTCAAAGCCACTGTGTTTTCCTCCTCATCGGATAGCAGTACCGGCGGCAACCCGGGCCGGAACCACAAAGCTTATCAATAATAGTCCGCGCACGACATGTAATATCCGCAGACCGGGCATATCAACTTGCAACGCCGCGATTCCAGCCGCTGCGAGCACACCGGACAATAGCGCGAAGGATCTTCCCCTGCCACTACCACACACGCTTCAGCTTTCGACGCAGAGGTATGTAGCACAGATACCTCCGCCGACTCCCGCTGAACCGGGGCAAGCTCCTGTTTCGCGGCACTATTCACGGCCCGTCGTTTATAGCACATCCCCCGCCAACTGTGTAGCGCCGGGCTTTAGCCCGGCATCCGGCCTCATCTTCCCCGCCCAACGGCTCTCATCTCAATCGACGCGGCCACCTCAACGGTGTGTCATCCCGAGCGAAGCGAGGGATCTGCTTTTTCTTTCCTTCTCTTCCCTAAACTCCGATTCTCCGCGCTCCTCTGCATACTCTGCGCCTCTGCGTTATCTTTTCTCTTTTCTTCCTAGTCCTCTTCTTTTGCTATTCTCTTCCCTTAATCCTCTTATGTCCTCGACAACCCCTGAAGTCCGCGGCCTAAACCTCGACCTCCAAACCCGCTGCCTCCACTACCACTCCCCGCTCGACATCATCGCCATCAAAATGAAATGCTGCGGGACCTACTACGCCTGCAAAGATTGCCACGACGCTCTCGCGGGCCATCCCATCGAAGTCTGGTCCGAGGCCGAATGGGACCAGAAAGCCATCCTCTGCGGCTCCTGCGGCACCGAGCTAACAATCTCCGCCTATCTCGAATGCAACTCGGTTTGCCCCGCCTGCCATTCCGCGTTCAACCCAGGCTGCCGCAATCATCACCATTTCTATTTCGCGACTCCTCAGGCGCGCGGATAGACATATTTGTGACCAGCGTCACAACAGACGCGTATTTCAAAACGAGCCGGCACGCTGCGCAGCGCCTCCCACAGCGAAGAAATCAGTTTCCTGAGCGTTATCGCTCAGTCCTCTCACGCTGCCGGAAGTCCCGATTGCCACCCGGAGCGACTGAACCGGAATCGGCATCTGCGGCGTCCCAGGCCTTGCGATTGATGGGCTGGATGGGTTCCAATTTTTTTTGCGAAAGCGATTTGTTCACTGCAGGCAGTTCTTTGGCCACAAAAGTATCGAATTCGCTCGCGACATCCTCCAGCTCTTTCTTCAGCGAGTCGATCCGCGCGGTCTGATAATCGGTAGGGCGCCCTTCATAGTTCAAGATTTCTCCATAGAGTCCCGTGGTCTTTTCGCGGATGCGTTCTTCTCCGGTGATCGCGCCTCCTTCTGTAGTGGCCACAATCTTCTTCCGCATCGTTTCCACTTGCCCCGCGAGCTCCTGGAGATGCTTGCTCAAAGCGGCGTCTCCCTTAGCTCTTGCCGCGCGCTCCAGCAGCGCATCGTGCACACCGTTGATGCGATCGACATCGAAGCTCATGTCTCCCAACAGACGATGAAGCCGCATGGCCGCGTCGAATTCCAATTTGCGGTCTTCCAGTGTGAATTTCGCACGCGGGTCGAGCACCACCTCAAGCTGTGTGGTGTATGTCTCTTTTCCGCGTGTCATCTTCACGGTGTACGTGCCCGGCAAAACTCTCGGTCCTTGCGCCGCTTCAAACGCTGCTGTCGCTGCAGGCGGCACATGCGGCGCCTTCAGCCTCATCGACCATTCCACGCGGCTGATCCCGCGGCGGCTGTTTGGCGGAAGCGTGTCCACGACCTTGCCCTGCGAATCCAGTATTTCGAGTTTCATTTTTCCAAAAATGTGCCGCTTGCTCTGATAGTAAGTAATCAAAGCCGCGTCGGGAGGATTCGGTCCGGTGAACACCGCGCTTCCTTCAGCCCAACCGCCGCTCGCTTGGAGCCGTTGTTGTGCAGGCTTGGCCTGCAGGAAGACAGCCTCTTGCGTCATGACTTCGGGCGTCAATTTACGCAGTGGCGAAATATCGTCCACGATCCAGATGCCCCGGCCATGCGTGGCCACCACCAGATCCGATTCTCGTGGCTGCACCACAATGTCTCGGACAGCCACCGTCGGGAAATCATGGCCTTTGTACTGCGCCCAGTGCTTGCCGCCATCCAATGAGATCCACAGGCCAAATTCAGTCCCCAGAAATAACAAGTTGGGGCTCACCGTATCTTCTTTGATGACGTGCGCGTAACCGCGCACACCGCTGCCCGCTTCCACGATAGAAGTCCACGTCTTTCCGTAATCGGTGGTTTTGAAGACGTGCGGCTCCATATCTCCAAACGTATGCCGATCGAACGCTACATAAGCCGTCCCGGCGTCATACAGACTCGCTTCCACCCACGATACCCACGAAGCTTTGGGCAGGTTGGGAACGTTAGCGACCACGTTGGTCCAGGTCTTGGTGCCGTCGCGCGTCAGCTGCAGGTTTCCGTCATCGGTGCCAACCCAGATCGTTTGCCCGTCGCGCGGCGATTCGCTGATCGAGTAAATCGTCGTGTGCATTTCCGCGAAGGAATTGTCCACTGTGACGCCGCCGGATTCTTCCTGCTTCTGCTTTTCCGGATCATTGGTGGTGAGATCAGGCGAGATGCGCTCCCACGACTGGCCATGATCGCGCGAGCGGAACAGGAACTGCGCCCCAATGTAAATCGTGCCCTTCTCATTCGGGCTCATGTGGACGGGGGTGTTCCAATTGAAGCGCAGCTTCTTTTCTCCATAGTTGGGCTGTGGCTGGATGAAGCGCGATTCCAGAGTGAGGCGATTGACGCGCGCGATAAATCCGCCCTGCGATTCGACGTAAGCGTAGTTCGCGTCGGCTGGATCCGCGAACGCCCAGAATCCATCCCCGCCGCCAAGATTTTCCCATCGTCCATTGGTGATCCCGCCGGGATACTGCGAGTCGCCCATCCACACACTGTTGTCCTGCAATCCGCCGAAAACGTGATACGGATCGGCGTTGTCCGTGCTCACGTGATAGAACTGCGAGATTGGAAGATTGGTGCCCTTCCACCAGGTGTTGCCGCTATCGTACGAATACCAGATGCCTCCGTCGTCGCCCGCGATGAGGTGATCGGTATTCTCCGGATTCACCCACACATCATGAAAATCGCCGTGCGCGCCGTTGGCGATAGCACTGAAGCTC
>Ga0265349_1000083_pt1 | contig 10548 bp, 9 predicted proteins | sample NSE1metagenome_FD_189092 | JGI IMG/M metagenome (GOLD analysis project Ga0265349, IMG submission 189092) | Soil microbial communities from Maridalen valley, Oslo, Norway - NSE1 | ecosystem: Environmental > Terrestrial > Soil > Boreal forest/Taiga > Bulk soil | place: Norway: Oslo | collected... | reverse complement strand
GCGCGGCCTGCGGCCTGTTGAGAGGGACTTATATCGCGAACCTGTGACGTTGGGGAAGAGCGGCGGCAATTTTCTCTCCAGTATTCTTCAGGATATTCGTTACGCTCTCCGGATGATGCGCAAATCTCCAGGCTTCACCGTCGTCGCCGTGCTCACGCTGGCGCTGGGGATCGGCGCGAATACTGCCATTTTTAGTTTCATTGATGGAATTTTGCTTCGCTCCTTGCCGGTAAAAGACCCGCAGCAACTCGTCGTCTTACGTTGGAGCGCACATACGCGTCCGAAGTTAAAGGGTCACAGCGACTACGGCGACTGCTTGAATCTCTCGGGAGATTGCTCGTTCTCCCTGCCGTTTTTCAAAAATCTTCGTGACCACGCTAACTCTTTCTCCGGCATGGCCGCCTTCGCCGGCCCGCTCGACTATGATTTCAGCGGTAATGGGCCTGCGAGTATGGCGCAAGGCCAGTATGTCTCCGGAGATTTCTTCTCGACTCTGGGTGTCAATGCGATACTAGGCCGCCCACTTGGCGCATCTGACGATTCTCCTTCGGCGCCGCCGGCTATTGTGCTGAGTTTTGCTTACTGGCAACGCGCGTTTGGCGCGGACCGCTCAGCCGTCGGCCGCGTGGTGCGCTTGAACAATATATCTACTGTGATTGTCGGCGTTGCCGAGCCCCGCTTCACGAATTTGACGCCGGGCAAAACCATCGATTTCTTCATGCCCTTTTCGGTCGCTGATCGAATCCGGCCAGAACATTGGGGACGCGGCGATCGCCTATCCGATCCGGGAGTCTGGTGGTCGGTCATTGCCGGCAGGCTGAAACCGGGCGTTTCGCTCGAGCAAGCGCAGGCTGTCGCCACCACCATGTTCGTCAACGAAACAACGCATGGCGCAACACCGTTTTTGAACGAAGCGGATGCTCCGGCCATCAAACTTCTTCCCGCGGCAGAGGGCCTGGATGGCGAGAGCAGCCAAATCGCACCAATGTTCTATTTGTTGATGTTTGCCGTTGGCCTCATCTTGCTGATCGCTTGCGCCAACGTCGCCGGTTTGATGCTCGCGCGCTCGGCGACGCGTCAAAGGGAAATGGCCGTTCGTCTCGCACTGGGCGCGGGACGCGCGCGCATTGTGCGGCAATTGCTAACGGAGAGCTTGCTCCTCTCCCTGGTCGGTGGCGGGCTAGGGATTTTTCTATCCCTATGGGGGGTCAAGGCAATCGTCGTGCTCTTTTCCAGTGGGTACGAAGCTTTTCCCTTCGAGATTGTGCCGGATTGGCGCGTGCACCTGTTTACCATCGGCGTTACCTTTGCCGTGGGGATTTTATTTGGTCTCGCTCCCTCCTTGCGCGGCGCGCGCATTGATTTGACCCCTTCGTTGAAGCAAACAGCTTCGTTGCTTCCCGGCAGTGCTGCCCACGGCGGGCGCTGGTTCCGTTTGGGAAACGCGCTCGTTGTAGCGCAAGTAGCGCTCTCCATTGTTGTGCTCATCGGCGCGGGATTGCTCGTCCGCTCGTTGCGCAATCTTCACAATTTGAATCCCGGCTTTGACACGCGAAGTGTTCTGCTCTTGGGTCTCAATCCCGCGGCCACCGGATACACAGCCCAGAAGACCGCGCAACTTTATAGCGATTTGCAGCAGCGGTTTGCCGCGCTCCCGGGCGTGATTTCCGTGAGCTACTCGGAAGATGCCCTATTGAGCGGAAATTGGTCCAGTGACGATGTGCACCTCGACGGCGCACCACCAAAAGAAAACGTCGAAGCTGCCAGGCTTACTGTTGGCCTGGATTTTTTCTCCACTATGCGCATCCCGCTACTTGCTGGCCGCACGTTCAATTCCGCTGATTTCGCTGTGGCTTCGGCGATCATTGCCGCGAGGACTGCCGCGGAAGAGGCAGCGAGCAAAGCGAAGGCATCGGACGCCGGTAATCACGCGACGCCGACGGTACTCGAGGCGAACCTGGCCCCTCTTCCCGTCATCATCAATGAAACGTTCGCGCGACAGAGTTTCCCGAATCAGAATCCGCTGGGCAAACACATGAGTGACCCCCAGGAAGACAACGAGCCACCCATCGGTCCGCAACCCGGATACTTGATTGTGGGCATCGCCGGCGATGCAAAATACAATTCCCTCCGTCGTGAAATCAAACCGACCATGTATATGCCGCTTGTCAACAATACGGCCCATTTCGAATTGCGCACCGCCGCCGATCCGCTCGCGTTGGTAAAACTTGTGCACGGCATCGTTTCCAGCGTGGACGGCAATCTGCCGTTGTTCGATGTGCGCACGCAAACCGAGCAGATCGACCAAACACTTTTTCTGGAGCGTCTGATGTCGCGTCTCTCCAGCTTTTTCGGTGTGCTTGCGCTCGTGCTCGCCGGCATCGGGCTTTACGGTTTGCTGTCCTACGAAGTGGCGCGGCGCACGCGCGAACTCGGCATTCGCATAGCGCTAGGCGGCCAGCAGCGTGATCTGTTGCGCCTCGTTGTTGGTCAAGGGATTCTGCTGGTGCTGATTGGTTCGGCGATTGGGATTGGCGCGGCAATGGGCGTTACGCGCTTCATGTTCACGATGCTTTTTGGGGTTCAAGCCGACGATGCACTGACGTTTATTGGCGTTGCGGTTCTGCTGACACTTGTCGCGCTCGCCGCGTGCTACATTCCCGCCCGGCGGGCAATGCGCGTCGATCCCATAGTGGCCTTGCGTTACGAATGAGCGACCGCCGCAGACGCCGAAGAGCTCGGCCGGTTCCGCGTGGATCACTGGCCACCCGGAACTTGTTCCGTGCCAGAAGTCCAGTTCTGGAAAAGTCACGGCGGGCCAACTCCCGATAAATCGCCCTGAGCGGAAACGAAACCAATCCAGCGCCGAGCAATTCTCCAAATCGAAGCCGCGTATGCTATCTTCGATAACTTCGATGATACCCGCTCACGACATTGCTCTCGGCTCGCTGCGCCTTGGACTCGGCAACCCGCTCTTTCTGATAGCCGGACCTTGCGTCATTGAAAACGAAGCTCACGCACGAAAAATGGCGGAAAAGGTTGCCAAAATTGCCTCCGACTGCGGCGTCCCCTACATTTTCAAAGCCTCCTACGACAAAGCCAATCGCTCATCGGTGAAAGCGTTCCGCGGACCGGGCCTAGCCGAAGGCCTTCGCATCCTCGGCAAAATAAAGTCCGATCTTAACCTCCCGATCCTGACCGACATTCACGAACCTTCCCACGCGCAGCTCGCCGCCGAAGTTTGCGACGTGCTGCAGATACCCGCCTTCCTCGCGCGGCAAACCGATCTCTTGCTCGCCGCGGGCAAGACCGGCCGCATAGTTAACGTCAAAAAAGCCCAATTCCTTTCCCCCTGGGACATGGCCAACGTCGTCGAAAAAATCGCCAGCACCGGTAACACCGATATCATCATCACGGAGCGCGGCGCATCCTTCGGCTACCAGAATCTCGTGGTCGACATGCGCTCTTTTCCAACTCTTCAGAAGTTCGGCTATCCGGTGGTCTTCGATGTCACGCACTCCATCCAGCTCCCCGGCGGCCAGGGCCACGCCAGCGGCGGCCAGCCCGAATTCATCGAGCCGCTAGCCCGCGCTGGTGTAGCCACAGGCGTTGACGGCATCTTCCTCGAAACTCACGATAACCCCGCCGAAGCTCTCTCCGACGGCGCCAACGCCCTCCCGCTTTCCCAACTCCCCGCCCTCCTAAAACGCCTAAAAGAACTCTCCACAGTCGTTCGCCGCTGGAGCGTCCAATGACCCACGTCGGCAGCCTGATCTCCTCCGCCGTTCCTCCTCCGCCTGTAGGGGCGGGGCTTGCCCCGCCCGGCGCCCGAATTTCGCGCGGCAAACTCTGCGCCGCCCCGCCAATACTCGTAGGGTCACGGCGCGCTGTGCCCTTCTTCCGTTTTGCCCCCACCCCTACAGCGAACTTAACCCCTTTAAACGCAATGCTTACAAAAAACGAGGGGGGGCTGCCTAACGCCCGCCGCTCTTCCACTTTCTTTGTAGGGGCGCAATTCATTGCGCCCTCTTTTCCCAGGCTTCCAACACTGCCATTCGCAACAAACGTCTCCCACCCGCGCGGCGAGTCTACCTCCACTGTGACACTAACCCCTTTATACGCAACGCTTACAAATATAAGGGGGGTGCTCGTTGAGCCTTGACACCGCCCGTCGCGTCCTAAGGATCGAAGCCCAAGCCATCCAAGACGTTTTCGCCCGCCTCGATGCCTCCTTCGAGAAAGCCGTCGACATCCTGTTCGCCTGCAAAGGCCGCGTAGTCGTCACAGGCATGGGTAAGTCCGGCCTGGTGGGACGCAAAATCTCCGCCACCCTGTCGAGCACTGGCACCCCTTCCTTCTTCCTGCACCCGGCCGATGCCCTTCATGGCGATCTTGGCATGCTGACCCGTGGCGACTCCGTTCTAGCCGTTTCCTACGGGGGCGAAACTGAAGAAATCGTCCACCTCCTCGAAGCCTTGAAGCGTCTCGAAGCTCCGCTAATCACGCTGACCGGCAAAGTCTCGTCAACTCTCGCCAAAGCAAGCGACATAGCCCTCGACGTCAGCGTTCGCGAGGAAGCCTGCTCGCTAAATCTCGCACCAACCGCAAGCACCACGGTCGCCATGGCAGTCGGCGATGCTCTGGCTGTCTCGCTACTCGAACGCCGCGGCTTCCAGCCCCAGGACTTCGCCGATCTCCACCCCGCCGGACGCCTCGGCACAAAACTTCTCCGCGTCGAGAACACCATGCACGCAGGCGACGCTTTGCCCCGCGTCGCGTTGGACACACCGATGCCCCAAGTCATCCACGAGATGAGCCGCAAAGGCCTCGGCATGACGACAGTTCTAGAGTCAGATGGCCGCCTCGCAGGGATCGTCACCGACGGGGACCTTCGCCGCTTGATGGAGAAACACCACGGCGCAACACTCGAGATGTCCGCAGGCGCAGCCATGACGCGCAACCCCCAAACCATCGGCCCGCACGTCCTAGCCAGCGAAGCCCTCAATCAAATGGAGAAACGCAAAATCACGAGTGTAGTTGTAGTCGACGAATCAAAAAAAGTTGTCGGTGTCGTCCATCTCCACGACCTCTGGACACTAGAGCTTATATAGATGTTGTAGGTGCGGACCTTTAGGCCCGCAATCTGTTGCAATGTTTCAAACAGGAGCAAACTTTGGCAAAGGGCATGACAAAAATCCCCGCAAGCCTCGCAAAACGCGCAAAACAAATCCAAGTCCTGCTGATGGACGTCGACGGCACCATGACCAACGGCTCCGTCATTCTGCTCTCGCAACCCGATGGCTCCGCGCTTGAAATCAAATCTTTTGACGCTCACGACGGCCAAGGTCTAACTCTCGCGCACACCGCAGGCATCCGCACGGGCGTCATCACCGGACGCGAAAGCCCCGCGCTCTTGCGTCGCGCAAACGAAATGAAAATGGAATTCATTTATCAGAAGCAGCCAACGAAAATTCCTGCGCTCGAAGAAATCCTCAAAAAAGCCGGCGTGCCGGAGTCGGCGGTAGCGTATGTCGGCGACGATCTTCCAGATTTGCCGGTCATGCGCCGCGTCGGGCTGGCTGTCGCAGTCGGCGACGCCGTCCTGGAAGTTAAATTGGCCGCGCACTACGTGACCAAGGCCGTTGCAGGAAGAGGCGCCATTCGCGAAGCGATCGAACTCATACTCAAATCGAAAGGCATCTGGGACGAAATGATTGAGAAGGCACGGGCCTAGCAGCGTACCGCGCTTGTAACTCAGCTCCTCCCGTTATATGGTCCTGCCTCAAACCGGAGGCATGCATGGCCCAACCCGCTCGTTCTCGCGTTCAGGTCCTCACCTATGTCGTCATTCTTCTTGTGTTCAGCTCGTTTTTTTATTTCCTCATTATTCATTCCGGTAGTCTCGGATACGGCCGCGGCATGTATGTTTTCGGTCTTATGTGGTGCCCTGCCTTGGCAGGCATGCTCACCCTGCGCTTGAATGGCCGTAGCCTGGCTGATCTCGGCTGGAATTGGGGCGAAACCAAATATCAGCTTCGCAGTTGGTATATTCCGATTCTGTACGCTTCCGTCGCCTACGCCATTATCTGGATTTTTCACTTCGGAGCGTTCGGCAATCCGGCGTATTACGATGCGATGACCAAGTCCATGCATCTGGGCGGCCCTCCATGGATTTCCGTTGTCCTGGGAATTTTTCTGCTCGGCACGTTCGGCATGGTTCGCAGCGTTTCCGCTGCCCTTGGCGAAGAAATTGGCTGGCGCGGCTTCTTGGTCCCCGAGCTCGCGAAAACCACTTCCTTTACCGCGACCTCGCTCATTAGCGGAATCGTCTGGTCGCTTTGGCACTATCCCATCCTCATTTTTGCCGATTACAACGCGGGCACTCCCACGTGGTACGGCCTTACGTGCTTCACCGTGATGGTCGTTTCCATTAGCTTCATTTTTGCCTGGATGCGCCTCAAATCCGGCAGCGTTTGGACCGCTGCGATTCTCCACGCCAGCCACAATTTGTATATTCAGGGTGTTTTCACTCCCATAACAGGCGACACTGGGAAGACGAAGTGGTTCGTCGATGAATTTGGTTGTGTACTTCCGCTGGTTGCAATCGTCTTCGCCATCTATTTCTGGACCAAGCGCCGGGAATTGCCACCGGCCGAACCGGCCTAACAAGAGGGCACGGCCCTTCGAGGCTCAGGGTAAACGTGCCGTGCCCCTACTGGCAATCAGTGAGCTACGGTGTCGTACTCTTTTGGAGGGCAGACACTTTCCGGCGATAATGGAGTGTAGCAATCCACGATGCTCATACTGAAGGATGTGCGCTGATGCTCCACGCCTGGCATGATGTCTCACCAGGAGACGAACTTCCCCGCGATTTTCAGGCGGTGATCGAAATTCCGCTCGGGTCCAATGTGAAGTACGAGCTGGACAAGCCGAGCGGACTGCTAAAGGTTGATCGCATTATTCACTCCGCCGTTTTCTATCCGGCAAACTATGGTTTCATTCCACAGACATACGCCGAGGACAACGATCCCCTCGATGTGCTGGTCCTTTGCCAGGAGCCGGTGCAACCGCTTGCGCTCATCAAGGCACGCGCTATTGGCCTCATGTCCATGATCGATTCGGGCGCCAGCGATGACAAAATCATCGCAGTGGCCACTGGGGATCCGGAGTTCAGCAGCTACATCGAAGCTCGCGATCTTCCGCCGCACCGCTTGCTGGTTCTCCGGCGTTTTTTCCAGGATTACAAGCTGCTCGAAGGCAAAAAAGTTGAGGTTGATGAAATACGTCCAGCGTATGCTGCACTGACCGTTATCGAACGCTCTTTGGCTCGCTACAAGGCCGAGCGGGAGCACCTGCTAGCTAACGATAAGCGTAAGTAGGCGGCAGATGGCTTTGCTAGTACAAAACTACTATTTCTCCATTTGGACCCGGGTGTTACGTTTTGCCACCGTGCTCGGCAATCAAGGTTGGGGTTGGGCTCCAAGTGGAAAGCGAATCGTCTACGCAAAATCATTCAGACACTTATAGTTAAGCGAGCGGAACAAATTACAATGACTCTCTTCTGGAAATGGGCAATTGGGGTTTTCTTGGTCCTTTTGCTCGTCGTTTTTCTCCTCCTATGCAAAATGGCCGGTGGCCCGAAGGACGCCTACGGCATGCTGCGCTATGCCCTGCCCCACATGCATCGCGGCAACTTGAAGGTTGGTGACGATGCTCCCGACGCCCGCCTCCTCTCTCTCGATGGCGCAAATCATTTCCACATTCGCGAACGAACGGGCGCTCGCCCTCTTGTCGTCATTTTTGGCAGCTACACTTGACCGCCATTTCGCCGCCACGTCGGTGACGTGGTGCAGATTTACAACGATTACAAAGATCACGCCGACTTCCTCACGGTGTATGTCCGCGAAGCCCATCCGACCGACGAGTGGCAAATGAAATCCAACGTGAAGGACGATGTTTGCTATGCCCAGCCGAAAACTCTGGCGCAACGCGTAGCCATCGCGAACGATTTCATCAAGCGATTCAACTACCCAATTGCCTTCGGCGTCGACGACATCGATAACGCCGCCAACGACGCCTATTCCGCGTGGCCCGAGCGCTTCTACATCATCGACGAATCCGGCCGCATCGCCTATCGAGGCGGCATGGGACCTTTCCATTACAATCCCGACGAAGTCCGCGGTTGGCTCGCCGCCCGCTACGGCGAAGTGAAGCACGATCCGCCGGCACCTGCTTCAGCTGCGCCGGTCGCGTCGCTAAGTTCGCCGAAATAATTGCACGAGGCGAGGAATCGACACTTGCCCAACGCTTCATCAAAAAAGACAGGCCTTGCAAGAGCCCTATCGAAGATGGGTTTTTGCTCGCGTGCTCAGGCCGCGCAGCTCATTAGCGCGGGGAGAGTTCGGCTCAATGGGGTGGTGCGACGCGATCCGGAGACTCCGGCTAGACTTGGCAAGGATCGCGTCGAGATCGACGGACAGCAACTCAAGGCGGCCGCCAGAATCTATCTGGCGATGAACAAGCCGCGCGGGATTATCACTACCGCTTCCGATGAAAAAGGGCGCGACACTGTCTACTCGCTTCTCGGCGCGGAGCTTCCTTGGGTTGCACCCGTCGGGCGGCTCGACAAGGCAAGCGAAGGCTTGCTGTTGCTCACCAACAACTCGGAGTGGGCTGCTCGCATCACCGCGCCGGAAACGCGTCTCGACAAAACATATCACGTACAAATTGGACAAATCGGCGACACGGCGCTGCTCGATGCTCTTCAGAATGGTGTTCGTACGAAAGAGGGAGAGACGCTGCGTGTGAAGGGAGCTTCCCTGCTCCGTCAAGGGGAGCGCAATTCCTGGTTGGAGATTATTCTCGATGAAGGGAAGAATCGGCACATTCGACGTATGCTGGAGACACTGGGCATAGAAGTTCTGCGATTGATTCGCGTCGCCATCGGCCCGCTTGTGCTTGGAGTTCTGGCAAAGGGCGCTGTCCGTCAACTGACGGCGGAGGAAAAAATCACACTAGATCGTGCCATGAAGAACACAACTAAATAGGAGGTAAGTGATTCCGCGATTGTCGGCTTGGTCTTCTGCGGTCGGCTGATACACTTGCCGTCGTCACGATTTGGGCCGCCGCCGCTCCCAGCGCCGGTCCTTTCGCGCACACTTACTTCTTTTTTGGTGCTTCAGGCTTGGACTCAACGGCGGGCTTCATATCTTCGGCCGCTTTCTCCAGACCCGTCACCACAACTGGGTCCAACTGATATAGCGCTGGCTCGCCATCGCGCTTGGCGACAAAATGATCGCCATCCTTCGCAATCGAAACTTTCTCGACGGTCTTACCACTGTTCGAGGTCACTGTCACTTCTATCGCCGGTGACGTGAATCCTGAATCCACAAATTTGCTTGCCGCCAAATCGCGAACTTTCTCAACAAACCCCTCGGCTCCGATGGCGTCCACTTTCTTGCCGTCCGCGGAAAACCAATCCGAGCCGCCTTTGGTCAGAAAATAAGTTTTGGCCCCATCGTGGAGTTCGATCTTATCGGGATCGGTGAAACCGAGATCAAAGAGCTTCTTGTTGCGAAAGTCGTCAACTGATTTGTCGAGGGCCGTTCCCAAGTCGCTTCCTACTTTGTACACACCTTCGACCGCGCTCGACTTCGCATAATAGTCTTCTTTATTCTTCCGGACTTGCAATTCTTCCGTTCCGGACGCATCTGTCAATTTGGCAGTCGCTACGGCGGTTCCGGAATTAAATGTCGCTGCTGCTTTCTTCTGGTCTTCGTCAGATGTGCTCAAATCCATTTTCGCTTCGCCAAGCTTGCGAATCAGTTCTTCCACTTTAGATTCATCAGCGCGAAACGGTTTCGGCTTCACAATTTGCCACTGGTCTTTGTTGCGGCCGAACTCGATGTCGACTCTCTTAGCGGTCAGTTCCACTCGGCTGAGCTTGTCTTGCTCAAACAATAACAGCCGCTTGTCGCGTAGATCTTTCGCGCTCTTGTCCAGACTCGTCTTACTGAAATTCGCCAGCGTAAAGACGCGAGGATCGCCCGCCAGCGCGACATACACGGCATTTCCAGCCGGTGTGCTGTCCCCAATCAGCACTTTTTGCGTCTTGTTGTCTTTCTCCGTTACATCCACTTCGACCGTCGGTTGCGACAAGCCATAGTCCGCCAAGCTGCTGGCCTTTTCCTCAATGAGCCGCTCCGAGCTCAGCGAAGACAACGTGGAAAGCATGCTCGAGACTTCATTCTGGTCCGCAAGCAGTGGCTTTGCGCCCATAATCTGCCACTTGCCCGCGTCGTTTTTCGCGAGCATCACTTCGTCGCCGCTCTTTTTCTTGATTTCGACTTTAGCGATGTCCGCTTGGGAGAGCGAAAGAATCTTTGTCGACGCATCCGCGGAAATCTTTACGGCCGGCTCTGTGGGCTTTCGATGATTCGACCAATACAGAACCCCAGAGAGCGCCGCCAAAACAATGGCCGCGATCAGCAGACTATTCATTTTCATTGGAATTGCCCCGGCATTCTGCGAAGTGTTCTTTGCGAGTCG
>Ga0265349_1000082_pt1 | contig 10564 bp, 7 predicted proteins | sample NSE1metagenome_FD_189092 | JGI IMG/M metagenome (GOLD analysis project Ga0265349, IMG submission 189092) | Soil microbial communities from Maridalen valley, Oslo, Norway - NSE1 | ecosystem: Environmental > Terrestrial > Soil > Boreal forest/Taiga > Bulk soil | place: Norway: Oslo | collected... | reverse complement strand
TGTCCCAGAGCAAGGCCATCCCCGCGCGCAGGATCACCAGAAGACTGAGCGCCGCGGCGATTCCGATTCCCGCCAGAATTCCCACTAACATGGAATGAAATCGCTGCGAAACGTACCCGATAGCAATTCCGGAAACCAGACCCTTCAACAGAGAAAACGTAATTACGCTGGTCATCACCGGAGCGAGGGACGGCACCAGGAAACCGCTGAGGCCGTCCAAAAGCCCCAGCGTGCCTCCCACAGCCAGTCCCAGCATTGGTTTCGTCAGGCTCATCGCGTTTCCTTGCTCTTGCGCAGTCTGCTTCAGCGCAACTTCCTTCAGCGCAGCGCCTTCCAATGCAACTTCGCTTGGCGCGACTCCGTGTGCTGCGACTTCACTTCGCGTTGGGGTCGGCTTGCATCACGCCGAACACATTGCCCTCGGTGTCTTCGCAATACGCGAAATAGCCAACCGTCGGAATCGGCGTCTTGGGCATAATGTTCTTTCCGCCCGCTTTCAGAACCGCAGCGACAGCATCATCCACCGAGTCCACGCCAATTGTGTTGGTCGTCGAAGTGATGCCGCCGGGTTTCTTCATCATCCCGCCGTTGATGCCTGGCTCGCCGTCTTTGCCGGTCACAACCATCCAGTACTCCATCGGGCCGGGCCACTTGTCGAATTTCCAGCCGAAAACCTTTCCGTAGAATGCGGCGGCGCGGTCCGGCTCCGCTGCTGGTATTTCAAAATGAATGACTCGAGACATAGTTCTCCCTCCTTGAATTTACGAGCGAAACTTTTGACATTTTTTCGGTTCTGTTTAGCGCGTGGCCGGTGTAGTTGCCGGAGTTGCTCCGTAGCGCTGCGTTGCGAAACCGACGATCATTCCCACGATGCTGCCCGGAAGCATGATTTCGAGATAATAGCCGTGCTGCATGTAAGCCACGAGAAATGCCAGCAGGCAGCCGACCGCCAGTCCGAACAGGATTCCCAGAGGCACCGAATTCACTTTGCGCGCGAAAATTCCCGCGGCGACTCCGGCGATGAGGCCCTTGATAGTAGATCCGATCACGATGCCGACGATCTGGGCTCGCACCGCGGGGGTAAACCACGCGGTGCCTCCGTCAATGGCGCCCAGCAAGGCTCCCAAGAGCAATCCGAGCAGGATTTTGTTCATTTGTCCGCCTCTCCTTTTTGTTCTCTGAAGTTCTATACAACGGGACCTGAAATTCCTTTAGATTTATCTTTTCAAAACCAGCAGAAGAATTACGCGCATCACCAAGTAGGCCAGAATCAACAAGATAAAGAAGCGGTAGCGGCGATAAAAGCGGGCAGTTTTCTCGAAAATGCTCTCGCGATGCGCTCCCACAGCAAGGCCGTCCAAGTAGCGGGAAACGTCCTGGCCAAAATCCTGAACCGCGGAATAACGCAAGTCGCGCCGTTCCGCGGTGGCTTTGACGCAAATGGCTTCGAGCGAACGATCCGGGCGCGGCGTGAAACCGGTGGGAGTTTTTTGCGTGAGGATGAATCGCAAGAGTGCGCCCAGCGAGAAAATGTCGCTGCGAGCGTCCAGCACTTCGACTTCCCCGCGAGCTTGTTCTGGAGACATGTAGCCAGGCGTGCCCATCACAGTGCCGTGACCGGTGATGACGGAACTCTTGGTTGAATCGCTTTCTTCGCCAGTTTGTTTTGGTTTTTCAACAATCGTGGCTTCCGGGTCGGCACCACGAACAGCGTTTGCCGCTTCCCCGCGCAGGATTTTTGCGAGGCCCCAATCCATTACGAGGACCTCGCCGAACGGGCCGACCATGATGTTGGCGGGTTTGAGGTCGCGATGAAGGACACCACGCGCATGAGCGAAGGCAACAGCTTCGCAGATGCGCAAAAAGAGTCGCAAGCGGTCTTGAACGGACTCGACGCCTTCGATGAATTTGTCGAGGCGCTGGCCTTCGACAAATTTCATGGTGTAGAAGACGCGACCATCGGCGAGCGTACCGACGTCGTGAACGGGGACGATTCCAGGATGTTCGAGGCGGGCGAGGACGCGGGCTTCGCGCATCAGACGGTTGGCAAAATCGCCGTCTGTTCCCGGCACGTCCAACACTTTCAGGGCGACGCGGCGTTCAAGCTTTTCGTCTTCGGCCGCGTAGACGACACCCATGCCGCCGCGCGCGATGCGTTCGAGCAAGCGGTAACGCGTGCCGGCGAGGTCCGGTTCGTCGGCGCCAGCGCGAAGGCGGTCGATGGCTTTGTCCGATAGAGATTTCATTTTGCTTCCCAGCCAAACACCGCGCGGGCTTCGCGTTGGAATTCTTCCTCGCTTCCGCAGATTTCGCGCAGGCGTTCCAGCGCACCACGACGAAATTCGCGCCGAGCCCACGACAGGGCGTTCGTTACGTCTGTGACGGGAATTCCGTATTCCGCGGCGAGCTTGTCGTACGAAATTGTTTCATCACCTGCCAGGTCGTATTCCTCGAAGAGACGAAATGTTCTTTCGCGCTCATTCGCTTCACAATATTTGCGCAAGTCCTCGACGGCAAGCTCGAAGAGACCGCGGATCCATTCTTTCTCGAAAAATTCCTCGAGCGATTCTGGCGAAGGAATCGCGGCGGGATCCATTACGGCACCGCCGAGTTCTTCTTCGGCGCCCGCGAAATCGAGCGCAACGTGCGAGACGTTACCGCCGCGCTTCAGGCGCTTGGCGGCTTTTTCTTCGTTCATCACGAAACTGTCGACGCAAAGGCGCAGGTAGGTGCGGAGACGGCTTTTTGCCGGGTCGAATTTTTCGAGCAGGTTACGTTCAATGAGCTGCACAAAAAACCCCTGCGTTAAATCCTGAGCGTCCTCGGTGGGTCGATTCCAGCGGAGGCGGACGTATTTGTAAACGGGCTTCCAGTACGCTGCGCAGAGGGTGTCCATCGCGCGGACGCGCTCGGCTTCGTCGCTGCTGCGCGCTGCGTCGAGCACCGACCACCGCGTTGGCGGGAAGCGGTCGCCACCTTGGTTGGATTTGTCTTCGTTCATTCTTTGTCTGGCATCGCTTGGGGAGCTCGCGACGGGTGCCACCGCGCGCGGGAGGAGTTTAAGCACGCCGGGGGTGGCTGACAAGGCGTGTCTGGGCGAGGCGTCGGCTGGATGATTTGTCCGCGAGCGCTGGCAAGGATGAGGATTTCCATGTCCGGGGGAAGTGGCGAGTGCCGAGTGAGGAGTGGCGAGCAAGCCCACGCCCGGGGCGTCCAGAGAACCATGAAGTAAATGCATGACAATAATGGAGTTACGGACGTTGCTGTGCGTAATGAACGAGGTATAGAAGTCGCGAGGCAATGAGCTGCTGGGGACCCCACCCCCTTGTTTTTCACAAGAATATGATTCTATGAGGGTTAGATGGCGGAGGTATGCAAAAGATGTGATTCTAAAGAGGATAGCGTCCATCGAGGGTTTCTCGGAGCGGGAGGAGGAGAGGCAAGGCCCGTGAGTGGCGGAGGCAAGCAGGGGTTCTAATGCAGATGGTTCAAAGGCCACAGGGAAGAGACGGAAGTGGAGACAGCGATCACGGTGGGAAATATCTGGCGAGCGAAACATGGAGAATGGTAGCAGGATCGCAGTGTATTGTCAAGAAGATGATAAGAATTTGTAGTTACTGTCCGAATGAGAAAGGCGGATTCGAACGCGGATGGGGAAGTGCAGAGGGATCAAGAGTTTGGCGGGGAGTGATTGGATTGTTACGGTTGTGGAAATTTGTGGAAAAGTTGGGGGCGCTTGCCGCGATGCGCGAGCCGATAGGAAAAGCGGCAGCAGAGCTGCCGCACTCCACGTGAATTCGGCGACTAGGTGAAAATATTCGTGTTGAGGAAGTCATTGCGGAACTTTCCGTTGGGGTCGAACTTTTTGGTTAGGGCTATGAATTCGGGGAGCTTTTTGTAGTGGGAGTGGAGTTGCTGGGGCTGCATGGTGAAGAGTTTGCCCCAGTGAGGGCGGGCCTGGAACGGGGCGAGTTCTTTTTCGATGATGGGGAGGAGTTGGCTGACGACAGGCCAGTCTTGCTTCCAGGTGAAGTGGATGGTGACGCAAGGTTGCTGGTAGCAAGGGCTCATCCAAAGATCGTCGGCGGCGATGGCGCGAATTTCGGTGATGAGAAGGTGTGGAGTGATTTGGTCGCGGAGGCGCTCGACGGCGAGGATGGCTTCGACGGCTTGGTGGCGCGGAACGAAGTATTCGGATTGGAGTTCTTTGCCGGCGCTGGGGGTGAAGCCCATGCGGAAGTGCGGCAGGCGTTCGTACCAGGGCCCGAGGACACCCATTTGTTCGGTGCAGTTTTCGGCGGAGAGCGCGGCGATGGGATGGAGATTTTTCGTGGCGAGCTTGGCGCCGAAGAATTCGGGAGTGGCGTTGAAGGCTTGGCCTTTTTCTGTGCGGGACTTCAGCCAGACTTCGCTGAAATTGTGGTTTTGCCAGTCAGTGAAGAGGCTGACGCTGTAGGCGCTGGCCTGTATAGCGTCGAAATGGTCTTTCATGGCGCTGAAGGAGAGATTTTCGTAGACGTATTGGCGCATCTGGTAAGTGGGCTGGATATCGAGCGTGATTTTTGTGATGACGCCTAGTGCGCCGAGACCGACGACTGCTCCTTGAAAAAAATTGGCGTCTTGCTGGCGCGAGAGTTTCACAACATCGCCGGAGGCGGTGACGATTTCGAGCGCGGAGACAGCGGTGGCGAGGTTGCCATTTTTTTCGCCGGAGCCGTGGGTGGCGGTGGTGCAGGCTCCGGCGACGGAAATGTGTGGGAGGGAGGCGAGATTGTGGAGCGCGAAGCCTTTGGCGTCGAGGAGTGGAGCGAGTTGGCCGTAGGTGATGCCGGCGTTGACGGTGACGGTGCGAGCTTGGGCATCGAGAGAGACGATTTCGTCCAGGGGCTTCAGGGAGAGGAAGGCATTTTTGCTGTCGGCGATGTTATTGAAGCAGTGGCGAGAGCCGAGGACTTTTAGTTTGGGTTGTTTTTTGACGAAGTCCTGGATCTGCTCGAATGACTTGGCGGCGTAGAGATTTTCGGTGCCGTATTCGAGGTTGCCGGCCCAGTTGGTGAGTTTGTCGGGGGCGGCCCAGGCCAGGAGACGAGAGACGGCGGGGATGGCGATAGTGGCGGAGGAGAGTTTGATGAAGGTGCGCTTGTTCATGGCGAAGTGGAGGATCCCTTTTTATTTTGAAAACGGGGCCATAGTACACGGGCGCAGCATGCTGCGCCACTACAACGGATCAGTCGGAGCGGAGGGCGACGATCGGGTCGATGGAGGAGGCGCGGCGGGCTGGAAGATAGCCGGCGAAGAGCGCGACCAGGAGAAGAAGCACGGAGACGGCGGCGATGGTGGGTAAATCGCTGGGGGAGAGGCCAAAGAGCATGCTGGAGATGAGGCGGCAGGCGGCGATGGCGCAAGGAATTCCGATGGCAAGGCCAATGATGGCCAGTGCCAAAGTCTCTCGCAGAACGATCCAGAGAACATTTTCGCGTTGAGCGCCGAGAGCGACGCGGATGCCGATTTCGCGAGTGCGGCGCGTTACAGCGTAGGACATCAATCCATACAAACCAATAGAAGCCAGCAAGAGCGCGAGAGCGGCGAAGAAGCCGGAGAGCATGGCGATGACACGTTCTTCGGCGAGCTGGCCGCTGACGACTTCGGCGACGGATTTCGTGCTGAGGACGTATTCGTGGCCGAGGGAATCGATCTCCCGGCTAATGGCTTTGGCGACGGCATCGGGAGATTCGGCGGTCCGGACAATCAGGTTGCCCCAGGTGCGCGGATATTGAAGCGCAGAGAAGTAGAGAACAGGCCGGGAGGCGTCGCGAAGATTGATGACGCGGGCGTCGGCGACAATGCCGATGATTTGGAGATTCTGGAAGTCGGGCATAACACCGAAGTGGACGGTTTTGCCCAGCGCATCGCCAGCGGGAAAGAGACGGCTGGCGAGTGCAGCGCTGACGACAGCGACGTGCGGATGATGATCGTCGTCGACTTGGTTGAAGATGCGGCCCTGGAGCAGCGGAATTCCGAGCGTTTGGAAGAAACTTGGCGACACTTCGTCGGCGTTGGCATCGGCGTTTGCGGTGGCTGGATCCGCGGAGGCGCGGGAAACGGCGTCGTGCCACGCTTCGGGCTCGGGAATCGAAAGGCCGGAAAAGCTGGCAGACGTCACACCCGGGACCGCACTTACGCGGCCGAGAACCTCTTGATGGTAGGCACTAGCGTTGAGATTTTGATAGCCGCCGGGGCGGGGATAGAGGCTGATTTGCAGCACGCTTTCTTTGCGGAAGCCGAGATCGAGATTGCGAAGTTTTTCAAAGCTGCTGACAAGGAGTGCCGCGCCGAGCAATAAAACCGTCGAGAGAGCTACCTGAGTGATGATGAGTGCGCGACTAAGCTTGCCGGGGCCGCCGCTCAAACCGCGTGCGCCTTGCTGGAGCACTGCGGCGGGATCCTGGCGAGAGGCGCGCCAGGCGGGGGCGAGTGCGAAAAGAATTCCAGTGAAGATGGCGACGGCAATGGTGAGAGAGAGGACGCGAGGGTCGGGGCTTAGGTCAAATGAAACTGGGACTTCGTTATCGCGCGTCATGAGAAAAACGAGCAGATGGCTGCCCCAGTGGGCAAAAGCGAGGCCGAGGATCGCACCGGAAAGAGAGAGGACGAGGCTCTCGGTGAAAACTTGCTGCGCGAGGGACCAGCGGCTGGCTCCGATGGCGACGCGGACGCTCAATTCGTGACTGCGCGCGGCGGCGCGAGCCAGCATGAGGTTCGCGAGATTGACGCAGGCGAGCAGCAAAATCAGCGCGACGATGGCGGCGAGGATGTAAAGCGGGCGCACGAATTTGAAACGGAGGCCGGTGGAGAAGCCTTTGGCGGCGGGAGTAATCTCCAGGCCCATTGAGAGGAAGCGGTCGCGGCGAGGCCCGGGCGTATCGGTGGAAGCGGTGGCGCGGAGGACATCCGGCCAGACGGGTTGAAGCTGGGCGCGAGCTTGCTCAATGGTGACTCCGGGTTTGAGGCGAGCGGTGACAAACAGCCAGAGCAGGCCACGATTTTCGAGGTTGAAGTCGTTGCCTTCAGCGAGGGTTGGAAAAGCAGTGATGGGAATGGTGATATCGGGCGGCTCGCCGCTCGTCATGCCTGCAAACCATTTGCGGGTGACGCCAACGATGATGAATGGCTGGCCTTCGACGCGGATTTGTTTGCCGATGACGTCGAGCGCGCCGGCGAAACGACGCTGCCAGAAGGCATAGCCCAGGACGGCGACTTGGGAGGTTGTGCCGCTGGCGGGATCGGAATCCGCGGGGATAAAGAGACGGCCGAGAAGCGGAGTTGCGCCGAGCTCGGAGAAGCAATTGCCGGAAACGCTGCTGATGTGTTCGCGAGAAAGAGAGCCGTTCGCTTCCACGTTGAGCATACCGCCACCGCCCCAGCCGACGAGGCTGGTGAAAACGCGCTGGTGGCGTTCGAGTTCGCGGAGCATGGGATAAGAGAATGGCACTTTAGCGTCGGGGCGAGTGGCTCTGAGTTGGACGAGTTGTTCGGGGTGCTGGACGGAGAGGTCGCGGAGGAGGAGTGCGTTGATTAGGGTGAAGATGGCGGTGTTGGCGCCGATGCCGAGGGCTAGGGAGAGGATGGCGACGGTGGTAAAGACGGGAGATTTGGAGAGAGTGCGGAGGGTGTAACGCAGCGTTTGCAGCAGGGTTGCGATGGTGATCACTCCCGGGTTATTGGACTCGGAGTTGCTTTCCACAAATACGCCAACTGCGCGCGGGAATCAAGCTTTGACATTGGATGTCAGTGGAAGAGCACAGACTGAAGTCTGTGCTACCAAAAACAAAAACGGGCGGCTCGCCGAAGCGCACCGCCCGTTTCATATTTTTGTGAAGTGGAATTAGAGGGGTTGGACGTTCGAGGCCTGCAGACCCTTGGGGCCCTTGGTCACTTCGAATTCAACCGCTTGGCCATCATTCAACGACTTGTAGCCATCAGCCACGATCGCGGAGAAATGGACGAAAACGTCCTCACCGCTCTGGCGCTGGATGAAACCGAAGCCCTTGCTGGCATTGAACCACTTCACTGTTCCTTGTTCTTTACTCACTGCTGTACTCTTTTCTGTCGGTTGGGTTGCAACCGAGCATTACTAAATTGAGCTATTTGGTGCCTCGAAATCCGAACCCCTCTTAAGAGTTACGGCCGCTTTCAGACGTAAAAAAAGGCCGCAAGTTTGACCTTGCGACCGCTTTACAAATCCAAAGGCGATACAAGAGCAACAAACGCAAGAACAGGATACCACTTTCCCCTGAAATTGCAAGTGGAATTTTCGAAACATTTGTTTCGCGTGCCTACGGACGAACCCCATGAAGATATCAATCCGGCAGTGTGGCTTCGCTCGTGATAGTGAATTGCGCGGCAACTCCAGCGGGCTTGGTGAGGCTGGAAGTTGCGAGGGGTTGGCCACCCCCGATCCATGCTTCGACTTCGCCGGGGAGGATGCGGTGCTTCCCCGAAGCGTCTACGATGCTCAAATCGCGGTCGCGGAGGACGAACTTCACAGTTTTCTTCTCGCCGCGGTCGAGATGAACTCGCGCGAATCCGGCTAACGAACGCAGTGGCGCACCATCGAGGCTGACGTGTGCGAGATAAAGCTGCACGACTTCATCGCCGGCAACAGAGCCTGTATTTTTGACATCGGCGGAAATAGTGACCGCGTCCGTGGCGGAAACACTTGTGTGATCGACACTCGGCTGGCTGTACGCGAATGACGTGTAGCTCAGGCCGAAACCGAAGGGATAAAGCGCCTCGCCATCGAAATAGCGGTAGGTGCGTTTGGCCATCGAATAGTCGTCGAAGGCCGGAAGCTGGTCCACGGATTTGTAGAACGTGACCGGCAAACGTCCTGCGGGACTGAAATCGCCTGCGAGCGCTTCGGCGACGGCTGTTCCGCCCTGGCCTCCGGGATACCACGCTTCGAGAATGGCAGAAATATTAGGATTGGCGTCCGCCCAACTGACGGCGAGCGCGCTGCCGTTCGTCAAGATGAGAATAGTCGGTTTGCCGGCGGAAGCGATGCGTTCGAGAAGTTGTTCTTGCGGAGCGGGCAAGTCGATGCGCGTGCGGTCTCCGCTCGAAAAACCCTCGGCGCTCACTTTCATCTCTTCGCCCTCAATGCGCGGCGAAAGGCCCATTACGGCAATGACAAGATCTGCGTTGCGTGCCGCGGCGACGGCCTGCGCTTCTTCGCCGCCCGGCAGGCTCCAGATGAGGCGAGCTTCTGAGATGCGAATATTTTGATAGTATTCGATCTTCAGGGAATAGGGATGCCCCTTTTCGAGATGGAGCTTTTTGGTTTCGGTGTTGGCGGGGCGGTGAAGAGTCCAGTCTTCAGCGACAAGAGCGCCATCGAGCCAGACGCGAAAGCCGTCCTCGCCGGTAAAGCCGAGTAAGTAGTCCCCTGATTCGGGCGGGACGATCACGCCAGTCCAACGCGCCGAATATTTATTGAGCAGTTGCGGCGAGACGCCGGAATCACCCCAGCTGAAATCGACGGCCGCATCGACGCGGCTCAACACGGGAGAGCCCTCGAGCGTCATGTTGGAGAAATAATCCGCTTTCAAGCCGTGCTGGCTGCAGGATGCGGTAGTGCAAAGGGCGTCTGAGGGAATGGATTTCGTGACAGGGCCGACCAGGCCAGTCCCTTGGACGAAAACGATTTTGGATTGCGGAAAGCGATTGCGAATGCCGGCAAGTATCGTAATCGGATTGGAAGGCGTACCGCTGTAGTTTCCTTGTAGGGCGTCCAGACTGTCCGCGTCAGGACCGATCACGGCAATCGTTGCAGGCGCGTGCTTCAGGGGAAGAAAATTGTTTTTATTTTTGAGCAACACCAGCGATTCGCGCGACATACGAAGCGCGATCTGATGGTGCGCTTCCGTATCGTTGTCGGCCGCGGTCAGTTTGGAAAAGGGAACGGAAGAAGGCGGATCGAACAAGCCGAGCTTAAAACGCGCGATGAACAAGCGGCGCAACGCGCGGTCAAGATCGGCTTCGGAAAGCAGGCCCTGATGCACGGCCCCCAGAATCCCCTGGGGATCCGCATTCATATTGTTGCGAGAGTCGCCGCAGATGAGATCCATGCCGGCTTTAAAGACGGCAGCTGCGGCGGCTTCAGGAGTGGGCGTGAATTTGTGGCCCTTGTATACGTCAGCGACGGCACCGCAATCGGAAACAACGTAGCCATGGAAGCCCCAATCTTTGCGGAGATGTTCCACGAGCAGCGCGGAATTCGCGCAGGCCGGTTCGCCGTTCAGGCGATTGTAGGCGCACATGAGGGATTCGGCTTTGCCTTCGATGATGGCGGCGCGAAACGCGGGTAGATAGGTTTCTTCCATGTCATGGCGCGAGGCTTCGACATTGACGCTGTGGCGCGTGGACTCGGGTCCGCTGTGGACCGCAAAATGTTTCGGCGTGGCGATCGTCTTGAAGTAGTTCGGATCGGTGCCTTGCAGGCCGGTAATAAACGCGACACCGAGACGCGCGGTAAGGAATGGGTCTTCTCCATACGTCTCCTGAC
>Ga0265349_1000080_pt1 | contig 10630 bp, 7 predicted proteins | sample NSE1metagenome_FD_189092 | JGI IMG/M metagenome (GOLD analysis project Ga0265349, IMG submission 189092) | Soil microbial communities from Maridalen valley, Oslo, Norway - NSE1 | ecosystem: Environmental > Terrestrial > Soil > Boreal forest/Taiga > Bulk soil | place: Norway: Oslo | collected... | reverse complement strand
ACGAGTTTCACGCTCTCTCCCGATGGGACGAAAATTGCGTTTTTTTCCTTGGGTTGCGGGGAGCCGGAACTATGCCTTGCGACAATAAACTCGGACGGAACTGGCCGCACGGACCTGATGAAATGGAACTCGCCGCACTATGCACCGGCATGGTCGCCTGATGGAAAGCGCATTGCGTTTGACGCACTGGTCGACGAGGATCCGCAAGGCCTGCGCGCCCACCTGCAGGCCCTCGATCTTGCCACCAAGAAGGTGCAGAATCTGCCCACTCGTTGGAGAGTGATTCGAAATATGCTTTGGACCCGGGACGGAAAGGGCCTGCTTCTCACCGCTCAGGAGCGCGCGGGAGATCCTACGCAAATCTGGTACGTATCTTATCCAGACGGAGCAATACAGCGCGTGACTAACGATCTAGAGGACTACGACACCGCGAGCCTGGCTTTCGATACGGACACAATTGTCGCTGTGCAAACCGACGTCAACGCTAGCATTTGGGTCGCTCCCAGCGATCATCCCGATGACATTAAACAAGTGACGCAGGGGCGAAACGACGGCTTGCATGGGCTGGACTTTGCCACTCCTCAAAGGATTGTTTTTTCCTCGAATGATTCCGGGAACTGGGATCTCTCCGCCGTGGATTTGGCGGGCGGCGCTGCCCAGGTTATTGCGGGCCCGCCGCAGTATCACAGCGCTCCCGTGATTTGTGATTCCGGCCGCTCTGTCGTGTTCGTGTCGAACACGGGCGGGAATCATATATGGAAGACCGACGCAGACGGAACGAATGTCGTGCAGTTGACCCATGGCATCGGTGAAGTCTACCCGGTTTGTCCGCGGGAGGGTCGATGGGTAGCGTACGTTAGCGAGGATGAATCTCTCGCTGGCGGCAATTTGCGCAAAGTATCTCTCGACGGCGGCCCGGACTCCCCCGTGATTTCCACCAGCGTGGTCGGCATCAATCTCGCCCCGGATGGAAAGCACATCTTGTTCGCGGTCCTAAGTCAGGTGGGCAACAAACTCAGCGTTGGTCAGGCTACTTTGGACGGCTCTGTCCCCATCGCTTATTTGGATCCTTCGCCCGGCTTGGGAAAGCTGCGTGATGGGCGCTGGTTCCCAGGTCAGCAGGCCTTGGCCTATGTAGATGCACGCTCCGGAGCGCCTAATGTTTGGACCTATCCGCTGAACGGCAAGCCACCTGTGCAGCTCACGCATTTCAATTCAGGACGCATCTTTGGAATTTCTTTGTCGGCCGATGGAAGCAAGATCGCCCTCTCGCGCGGCTCCATCAACAGCGACGTCGTTCTCTTCACCCGCAATCGGTAACCCTCCGCGAATCCCTTGTAGGGGCGCAGCATGCTGCGCCCCAGCCGGCCCGGGCGCATTGATCAAAGCTCGAAAGTAAATGGCCGAAGTTGTTGTTTGCAACCTTTCTAAGGCAAATAAAGCCGAAAAACGAAAACGGAGCGAATCGAAATTCGCTCCGTTCATTAGTTGATGCGGACGAGCCAGCAGCTTGCCTATACGCTCGCGCGAGCTCAATCCGCCGCGCTGGCCTGCTTCTTCGCAATGATCGTATCGATGTTCAGCCCCAACCCCTTCGCGACGCCGCCTCCGTAAGCGGGATCCGCTTTGTAGAAGTGCTGAATCTGCAGCTCCTGAATTCGCTGCGGCACGCCATTGCCGAGGCTCGAGACGATATTGTCAATCAGCCGCTGCTTGGCATCCGCCGGCATCAGGCGGAACAAATTTCCCGGTTGAGAATAGTAATCGGCATTGCTGCGATGATCGTGCCTCGCCACTGTGCCGCTTACCATCTTAGGCCGCTCTGTGTAACGCGCATCTTGAGTCGGCCCGCCAAAACTGTTTGGCTCGTAATTTGGTGCCGCGCCGCCATTGCCATCAAAACGCATCGCGCCATCCTTGTTATAGGTATGGAACGGGCACTGCGGCTTATTCACCGGCAGGGAATCATAATTCACGCCAAGACGGTACCGGTGCGCGTCGGGATAGGAAATCAGCCGCGCCTGCAACATTTTGTCTGGAGAAAAACCCATGCCGGGTACGACGTTTCGCGGCTCGAACGCCGCTTGCTCGACTTCGGCAAAATAATTCTCCGGATTGCGATTGAGTTCGAGTTCGCCGACTTCATGCAGCGGATAGTCTTTGTGCGGCCACACCTTTGTGAGATCGAACGGATTGATGTGATACGTTTCCGCGTCTTTTTCCGGCATGATCTGCACGCTCACGCGCCATTTCGGAAAATTTCCATTCTTGATGGCGTGGAAAAGGTCGCGCTGCGAATAGTCCGGGTCAGCGCCTTCCAGCGCGCCAGCTTGCTCGCGAAAGAAATTCTTGATGCCTTGCTTGGTCTTGAAATGCCACTTCACGTAGAAGAGCTCGTTCTTGGCGTTGATCAAGCTGAACGTGTGGCTGCTGAAGCCGTCCATGTGACGGTAGCCGTCTGGGGTTCCGCGATCGGAGAAGAGAACCGTCACTTGGTGCAGCGATTCCGGGGACAGAGACCAGAAATCCCACATCATCGTCGGCGACTTCAGGTTCGTCTCGGGGTCGCGCTTCTGTGTGTGAATAAAGTCGCCAAACTTTAGCGGGTCGCGGATGAAGAAGACGGGTGTGTTGTTCCCCGTCATATCCCAATTTCCTTCTTCGGTATAAAACTTCAGCGCAAAGCCTCGCGGGTCGCGCGCGGTATCCGCTGATCCCTTTTCTCCGCCCACCGTGGAAAAACGAATAAACGTCGGCGTCTTCTTGCCCACGGAATTAAACAGCTTCGCCGTCGTGTACTTGGCGATCTCCTCGCTGGTGCAGACAAAATGCCCGTGCGCGCCAGAACCTTTCGCATGCACGACGCGCTCCGGAATGCGCTCCCGATTGAAGTGCGCCATTTTTTCGAACAGCAGAAAATCTTCAAATACGACCGGACCGCGCGGCCCAACCGTGAGCGAATTCTGATTGTCGCCCACCGGCCGGCCTGCATCCGTCGTCATTATCTTTTTTTCTTCCGCCATGATTCCTCCTCAGTTCGCTTGCAGAATCGGCCTCTCAAGGCAGAAATCTGCGCGCTTCAAGGAGGGTAGGCGCGCGGCTGCTATACTTCCAATATATAGTTCGGATACGATGGATAGGCATAGCCTATGGAGCTTCATCAACTTCGTTACTTCTGCGCCGTTGCGGAGGCTGGCTCTTTCAGCCGCGCCGCCGAGCAGTCTCACGTGTCGCAGCCGTCGCTTTCGCAGCAAATCATGAAACTCGAGGATGAACTTGGCGCTCGCCTCTTTGACCGGCTCGGCCGTTCCGTGCGTCTCACGGAAACCGGGCAGACTTTTCTCCCGCGGGCCCGCGCTGTCCTCCGCGAACTCGAAGCGGCGCGGGGCGACGTCGTCGAGCAAAAGGATTCCATTGGCGGATCCGTCACGATCGGCGTAATCCCAACCGTTGCACCCTACTTTCTTCCCCAGCGCCTCACGCGTTTTTCTCGAAAATATCCGCAAGTCCAGCTCACGGTGGTCGAAGAAATCACGCCGGCCCTTCTCGAGCTCTTGCGCGCCAGCAAAGCCGATCTCGCGATTCTCGCCCTGCCTATCCGCGGCCACGAATTCGAAACATTCCCTTTGCTAACGGAACCCCTCTTTGCCGCGCTGCCGCGAGACCACAAATTGACCAAGCGGCGCTCGCTCTCTCTCAAAGACCTGCGCACCCAGCCTTTTTTGCTTCTGCGCGACGGGCACTGCTTCCGCGATACCGCCGTCGCGGCGTGCGACCGCGCACGTCTTCATCCGCAAATTATTTTTGAAAGTGGCCAGTTCAGCAGCCTACTCAGTATGGTGGGAGCCAGCATGGGTGTTTCCATCGTTCCGGAAATGGCCATCGACAAAAAATCGCGATGCCGGTTTGTGCGCCTGGACGATCCCGCCGCAGTCCGTACCATCGGCGCCGTCACGCTTCGCGGGCGCTCTCTATCCCGCGCGCACCACGCGTTTCTCTCTCACTTGCGCGCCTCGGCCTCTGCTGGCTGATCGTATGGAGTGCGGCAGCTCTGCTGCCGCCTTTATTATTGGCCTGCACGACTCAACATATAGCGAGTCTCAATAGCGCAGCCTCAGCGTTTTTCGACAGAAATCGTCATGTCGTGAAAATTCAAGGTCAATACTGCCTTGTAGAACAACTCCAACCCCACGGTCGCGTCGAACAAGCCATCCGGTTCGTGCACGTCCGCAGTAGGGAAGTACACCAGCGGCGCAGGGCCGCTCAAGGTCAAGCCGCGAAAAGTTTCCTTCTCCGCCGGAGCTTCTTTCATCTTCACGCCGCCATCCGTGAAAGGAAAATCCCGCGACTTATCGGTCTTCGCCGCCGCGCCAAGCTGCAGTTTCTCAATCGAAGCCGTATAGACCAGCAGCGTCCCGCTATACATCGTGTCCACCTGCGCGGACACCTTCTTTCCATTAATTTCAAATCCGTCCGCCACTACGATGGGCGGTCCCCCATTTCCGAACTTGATCAGCGAAATTTTGTCGCAGGCTCCCGTGCATTCAGCGGGCGAGGTCAACACTTCCGAAATGCGGACCTTACGCCCCACGAAATCGATTTGCAGGATGCGATCTTTAAAAGCGGTATACGCCAGTGTTCCATCCACGTGCGGCATTTGTTTTTGCGAGATCATATCCGTGAGGACCATCGCCAAAGTCCCCACATTCGTAAGCTTTACGCTCCCTACGCTGATAGAGGGAATCTCTGTCTTGTACATGCCCGGAGGTGCACCGGCAGGCAACGACCCTGTCGGCTTCAATCCAGCCGCTTCGGCGTAGGGCGTGTCCAGAACAGAATCCACGTTTCCGGTATCAATTCCCATTTTCAGGTTAGGGCCGGTACCTATTTTTGCCTCGATACACGGCATACCATCGCAATCGAGCAACGGGACCTCGGTCGCAAATTTCTTTCCGCCTGTGGTCTGTGCGTGCGCTTGGGTCACGTGGAATGCTGCAAACACAGCGAAACAAAGAATGGGCAATAATTTTCGGAGCATGGGCATGAGCGGTCCTCGCGAGCGAGAATCTAGATTTATAGTCACTTGAGATTTATAGTCACTTGAAATGTAGCGAAAACCAAGCAGGTTTTTTTGGTGGAGCCGATGGGATTCGAACCCACGACCTTCCCGGTGTCACCGGGACGCGCTCACCAGGCGTTCAATCATGATCTTATCTTTCCAAGATTTAAGTTGCCGCTCCCGCCGAACAGCTTCTGAACGGGTTAGGAAAGGTTCCTGATATATCAGCTTCCATGGACCCCGGTTTTTCAGCGCTTTGGAATAGTTGGCATTGTGATAGGACAAGCGCTCTTCAAGGTTTTGCGTTTGGCCTATGTAGAAGCGGTCTGTCGATTCACTCCGGAGGATATAAACAAAGAACGGCATAAGAACACACGATAAAACTTGGTGGAGCCGATGGGATTCGAACCCACGACCTCCTCGATGCCATCGAGGCGCGCTCCCAACTGCGCCACGGCCCCACCGGGGTTTACTTCAAAAGTTTATCACACCCCGCCGGGAACCTGGCGGCCTCTTGTGCATCACACTATTCGCAACTCGGTTTCCGCATCTTTCTGGACGTGCTGGACGTGAAGCAACCCCGGCGTTATTCTGAAGCTCCTAGGTTTCAGGCTACCGCCCAGCTGGAAAGGAATTGGGAAGAAATGCAGCCAATCGTTCGAGAACCGATCAAGAAATTCTCCGCACCGGCCGTGTTAACGCTCGCGATGGTTTCAGTCTCGCTCTTCGCGTCGCTGCCGCTTGCGGCCCAGCAGACCGGCCCGCTGCCGCCGCCTCCGTCCTACTCCGCGCCTACGCCCACGCCGTTGCCCCAACCGCGTATCTCACACGAAAACTCGACTGCGCCGCACCAGACGACCACAGAGTCTCCTCTTTCGACCGATCCGCCCAAAATCCCCACCGATCAGATTATTCAAAAGTTCGCCGAACGCGAGCTCGAGTTCAAAAAAGAGCGCGACAATTACACTTACACCCAGACTTTCGTGATTCAAACCATCGACGAATATTCGGGACGTCCCGACGGCGAGTATCGCATGACCAGCGACATCGTTTTCACTCCCGCCGGCAAGCGCACGGAACATGTCACCGACGCTCCGGCTCCGTCGCTCCAGCGTATCCAGATGTCGCAACAGGATTTCGACGACCTCGAGCACGTGCAGCCGTTCGTGCTCACCTCCGACGAAGTGCAGAAGTACGACGTAAAATACGCAGGTCAGCAGCAACTCGATGAAATCAATGCCTACGTTTTCGACGTTGCGCCAAAGAAATTGGAAAAAAATCAGCGCTATTTCCAAGGCCGCATCTGGGTCGACCAAAAAGATTTCGGCATCGTCAAAACCGACGGCAAAGCGGTCCCCGACATAAAAAAACACGGCCAGGAGAACGTGTTCCCGCGTTTCGAAACATTCCGTGAAAATATCGAAGGCAATTACTGGTTTCCGACCTACACGCACTCCGAGGACACCCTGCAATTCAGCAGCGGCGGCGTTCGCATTCGCATGACGGTTCGTTACGAGAATTACAAGCGGTTCGGGTCCACCATCAAGATTGGCCCGGCCACCGAGGCCCCGAAGGAAAAACAGTAGCTGTTGCCTGAAAATGGGAAGCCGCGCCGCGTGTCGCGCGTCTCTTATTTATTCAACCTAGTGTGAGGAATTGTCCGCTTGAGCCTAGCCCGGACCATCGTCAAACGCAGTCTGATTGCGCTCGGCGTAGCAGTCGCGATCGTCTATGTCGGCGATTTTGCCTCTGTGCGTATGCGCATGACTCACGCGACACCAAACGACCCTTACGAAACCATAACTTCGCTGCGCATTCTGGCCATTGGCGAAAAGGGCGGCAAGACTGAATATGACGTCGATCCAGTTCAGCCCCAGCAAACCGGCGTGTGCGTCCATGCGCTGTTTCCGCACAACGGCGATCTTCCGTGCTGGTATCTCAAGAAAAAATTCGCCCAACCGATTCCTATGACGATTTTCCCTTTCGTAAGAAGCGCAAATTGACCGCCAAGTCGTGGCATGCAGCAGTTTCTTCACCCCATCCTTATTCTCGGATTTTAGTTGCTTGCGACCCGCAAACTGGTTTCGCAACTTGGCAGTCTTGTCGGATTGCAATAACATAGTTCTTAGTTCCAAATAGGTATTTTTCTTGGTGTCTTCAACGGAGGCTCGTCACGAGCCATTTCTTTCGTGCGAAGTGGAGAGCGATGCGCCCAGGTTACAGAGTTCGTCTTGCAGTGTCCCTCTTTGCGGGCACTGCCATGTTCCTAATGGCCCTGCCAGTCCTCGCGCATGCCATCCTGTTGGAATCGAGCCCGTCCATCAACACCTCCGTCGTCGGCCCCAGCATCCCCATTAAGCTGCGCTTCAACGTTCGCATCGACGCCACTCGTTCGCGTCTTACGCTTGTCTCGCCCGACGCTTCCACACAATTGCTGGCGATCAGCAAAGACGCACCCGCGGACATTCTGGCCTCGCAAGCCCAAGGGTTAATCCCGGGCGAATATCGCATCCGCTGGCAAGTCCTTGCTTCCGACGGCCACATCACCCGCGGCGAAATTCCGTTTAAAGTTACGCAGCCCTGAGATTACTTCTTGGCCCGTCTACTCCAAATCTTCGGCTTCCTCTCCGTCCTTTTCCGCGGCGGCACGCTGACTTTCGGGTCGCTCACTATCGGCGGCATCGTCTTTCTAAATTTCGTGGCGCGCAGCGCAAACTCGCCATCCGAAGCAGTCAACAAAGTCTGTCTTCGCTGGATTCGACGCGCCGCCATTGCGCTAGCCGTCATGCAAATGGCCTACATTCTTGCTAGCAGTTTGATCCTGATGCAGTCCGCCGACATGACCATGGGCGACGTCAGCGGCGCCAATTTCGTCCTGGCCGGCATTCTCGCCATCGCTTCGGCCATAACAATCGCGGTTCTCGTTGGTGTTCAGTCTCCGAAAATCTACGCAGTCATGCTCGCACCCGCCGCTCTCATCCTCGTCTCTTCGATGATGACCAGCCACGCCATGGCTCGTCTCGACTACCGTTTTCCGCTCGCCGTCGTCACGGCGCTCCATCAAGGCGCCACGGCCACGTGGCTCGGCGGCCTCTTCTATCTTCTAATCGCCATCCCACGCTCTCCGGATAATCAGTTCGCTCGTAAACTCATCTCGCGTTTTTCAAAACTTGCACTGATCAGCGTCGCAGTCCTCGCCGCCGCGGGATTCACGCTGAGTCTCGCCTACGTCGGCTCCATCCCAGCCATCTACGGGACGTCCTACGGCATCATGGTCGCCACAAAAGTCATCCTATTCGGCACGCTCCTACTCCTCGGCGCCCTCAATTTTCAAATCGCCCGTTCACCCTCCGCCGGCTCGGTCATCGCCAGCCTGAAGCGCTTTGGCGAAGCCGAACTCGGCATCGGCATCACCGTCATTCTCACCGCCGCTTCGCTGACCTCTCTTCCGCCTGCCATCGATCTGAAAAATGATCGCGTCTCGCGCCAGGAAATTGCCGCTCGTCTCGCGCCACAAATCCCGCGCCTGGCAAGCCCCGCCGTCCAGGATCTCCCCGAAGACGTTTACGCCGCAGAGGTGACGGCATTTAACGGAGGCACGCTTTCGTCCGCTTCGTTCGTTCCCGGCCAAGCCGGAACGCGCCCCAACACCCCCGCGGAAAAATCCTGGTCAGAGTACAACCATCACTGGGCAGGGCTGATCGTTCTGGCCATCGGGCTCCTCGCTTTTCTCGCGCAGACAAAGCATTTCCCCTGGGCCCGAAACTGGCCGTTACTCTTTCTCGGTCTCTCACTTTTTCTTTTCTTGCGAAGCGATCCCGAGACGTGGCCGCTCGGCCCCAACGGTTTTTGGGTTACTCTCCAAGATCCGGAAGTCCTGCTTCACCGGATTTTTTCGTTGCTGGTCATTGGCTTGGCGATTTTTGAATGGCGCGTGCAAACTGGCCGCGTCACGTCCGAAGGCGCTCGCCTAATTTTCCCGGCGCTCGTTGCCGTAGCCAGCGCTCTGCTTCTCACTCACTCGCACAGTCTCGGCAACATAAAAGAAGAAGTCCTAGCCGAGCTAAGCCACGCACCCTTGGCAATCTTGGGAGTCGTAGCCGGCTGGTCTCGCTGGCTAGAGCTTCGCCTCCCCGCCGAAAATAAAGTGCGCGACAGAATGGCTTGGCTCTGGCCCAGCTGCCTGGTCCTGATCGGCCTTCTTCTCTTGAATTACCGCGAAATCTAACCTAAATCCCGTAGGGGCATGGCACGCCGTGCCCGTCATCTCTTTACGTTTCTTTACGTTGTTGCTTCCCCAACTCGCCGAATTCAACGCGCCTCTTCCGTCCGAAACTCGCCCTCCCACCGCGACACCACCACGCACGCCAAACAATTCCCCAGCACATTCACCGCAGTCCGCCCCATATCCATCAACTGATCGATCCCAAACAACAAAAACAAAGGCTCAGTCGGCAAATGAAACGAAGTCGCCGTAGCCAAAACAATCACCAGCGACGCCCGCGCCACGCCAGCCGTCCCTTTGCTGCTGATCAGCAAAGTCAGCATCATCACGGTCTGTTGCCCAATCGTCAGATGAATCCCCGCCGCCTGCGCCACAAAAATAAGCGCCAGCGCCTGATACAAACTCGATCCTCCCAAATTAAAGCTGTAACCAGTAGGCAGCACAAACGCCACTGTCTCGCGCGGCACCCCAAACGCCTCCATCTCTTCCATCGCGCGTGGCAAAGCCGCTTCAGAACTCGCCGTAGCAAACGCAATCGTCACCGGCTCGGTAACCGCTCGCAAAAACTCCTTCAGCGGCGTCTTCACCAGCAAAGCAATCGGCAACAAAACGCCCACAATAAAAACAATCAGCGCCACATACATCGTCGCCAGCAACTTCAAAAGCGGCAAAAGCACGCCCAGCCCCAAATGCCCAACAGTGTAGGCAATCGCCCCAAATACTCCGATCGGCGCCGCGTACATCACCAGATTCGTAAATTTGAACATCGTCTCCGAAAGGCTCTCCGCAAATGCCAGCATCGGCCGCCGCTTCGGCTCCGGCACCAAAGCCAGCGCCATCGCAAACAAAATGCTGAAGACCACCACTTGCAAAACCTGCCCCTCAGCCACGGACTTCGCAATGTTTTCCGGAAAAATGTCGGTAATAAGCTGCGCCGCCGTGTGCGGCACAGCATTCAGCGGCGCGGCCCCTGCTACTGGCGGCAGATGCACACCTTCGCCAGCCTTGCTGATGTTGATAGCCGCAAATCCAATCACCAGCGTAATCACCGAAACAATTTCAAAATAAACGAGCGACTTGATCCCCAGCCGCCCCACTTTCTTCAAATCCGCGTGTCCCGCAATCCCCACCACCAGCGTGCCAAATAAAAGCGGCGCAATGATCACCTTGATCAACCGCAGAAAAATCGTCCCCAAAAACTGCACTTTCTCCGCCGCCGTCGGCCAGTCGTGCCCCAGCTCCGCCCCCGCCGCCAACCCAACCAAAATCCACGCCGTCAGCGACCGCTTCGCCCCCGCATACCAAGCAAGCAAAGCAATCGCCAGCCACCGCAAAATCACCGGCAC
>Ga0265349_1000077_pt1 | contig 10765 bp, 9 predicted proteins | sample NSE1metagenome_FD_189092 | JGI IMG/M metagenome (GOLD analysis project Ga0265349, IMG submission 189092) | Soil microbial communities from Maridalen valley, Oslo, Norway - NSE1 | ecosystem: Environmental > Terrestrial > Soil > Boreal forest/Taiga > Bulk soil | place: Norway: Oslo | collected... | reverse complement strand
CCGCCTCGTGCCGGAATGGGCGAGCTATCATGTCCAGCAAACTTGCAAAGAATACTTCCTCTGCCTGAACGGAAACGGTTCCCGACTCAATCTTGGAGAGATCGAGAATGTCGGTAATAAGATTGAGGAGATCCGTGCCGGCGCCGTGAATGGTGCGAGCAAACTCAACCTGTTTGCCGGTCAAGTTACCGTCAGGATTGTCAGTGAGCTGCTGGCCCAAGACGAGAATACTGTTGAGCGGAGTTCGCAGCTCATGCGACATGTTGGCAAGGAATTCGGATTTGTATTTGGAGGTGAGAGCCAGTTCTTTTGCCTTTTCCTCAACGGCGCGGCGGGCTTGGTCAATTTCCTGGTTCTTACGTTCCACTTCCACGTTTTGCTCGGCAAGCTGCTGGGCCTTTTGCGCAAGCTGCTCGTTGGTCTGCTGCAACTCTTTCTGCTGCGTTTGAAGCTCGGTGGCCAGTTGCTGCGATTGCTTTAGGAGGCCTTCGGTCTGCATCGTGGCCTCGATGCTATTGAGCACGATGCCGATGCTGGCGGTCAACTGTTCCAAGAAAGCGAGATGGGAGGCTGTAAATGTGCTCAACGAGGCCAACTCGATGACCGCTTTCACACGATCCTCGAAAAGAACCGGAAGCACGATCACGTTTAGAGGAACAGCTTTGAATAATCCGGAGCGAATTGGAACAGCGTGTTGAGGAACTTCGGTAATGAGCATTCGGCGTTTCTCCGCCGCGCACTGGCCTACGAGGCCTTCGCCCACTCGCAACTGGCGCGCGTGTCCGTTCGGTGCATCATCGGCATAAGCCGACAGAAGCATCATTTCCGCCGATTCGTCTGTCTCCATTTGATAGATCACGCCTTGCTGGGCGTTGACGAGTGGGGCGAGCTCGGACAACAACATGCGCCCTACTGTGGAGAGATCGCGCTGGCCCTGCAACATGCCAGTGAACCGCGCGAGATTGGTTTTGAGCCAGTCTTGTTCCTTGTTGCGGTCTGTGGTTAGCCGCAAGTTGTCAATCATGGTGTTGATGTAGTCTTTGAGTTCGGCTACTTCTCCGCTGGCTTCTACCTGAATTGAACGCGTTAAGTCGCCTTTGGTTACGGCCGTTGTGACTTCTGCGATGGCGCGAACTTGGTTGGTCAGGTTGTCTGCAAGCAGGTTGACGTTGCCCGTGAGATCTTTCCAAGTGCCCGCGGCGCCGGGCACGTTGGCTTGTCCACCGAGACGGCCTTCCACACCGACTTCGCGCGCGACGGTCGTCACCTGGTCGGCGAACGTGGCCAGTGTGTCAGTCATGTTATTGATGGTTTCCGCCAGCGCGGCAACTTCGCCCTTGGCGTTAACCGTGAGTTTTTTCGTCAGCTCGCCGTTGGCCACCGCCGTCACAACTTTGACGATACCCCTTACTTGTTCGGTGAGGTTTGCAGCCATGACGTTGACGTTGTCGGTCAAATCTTTCCATGTACCGGCCACGCCAGAAACTTGGGCTTGACCGCCGAGTTTTCCGTCCGTGCCAACTTCGCGAGCCACACGAGTGACTTCGCCGGCGAACGCGTTGAGCTGGTCCACCATCGTGTTGATGGTGTCTTTTAACTCGAGAATTTCGCCCTTCACATCGACTGTGATTTTGCGCGACAGGTCGCCGCGGGCGACTGCGGTCGTGACCTCGGCAATGTTTCTCACCTGGCCAGTCAGGTTTCCAGCCATCGAGTTAACCGAGTCGGTTAAGTCCTTCCATGTGCCCGCAACGCCGGGAACGTTAGCCTGTCCACCGAGCCGGCCTTCGCTACCTACTTCGCGCGCGACGCGCGTTACTTCGCCCGCGAATGCGTTGAGCTGGTCCACCATCGTGTTAATGGTTTCTTTGAGCAGCAGGATTTCGCCGCTGACATTGACCGTGATTTTCTTTGAGAGGTCGCCGCTGGCAATCGCCGTCGCGACTTCAGCGATGTTGCGCACCTGGCCGGTTAGGTTGCTGGCCATGGAGTTGACGGAATCCGTGAGGTCTTTCCAGGTTCCCGCAACACCGGGAACTTGCGCCTGGCCGCCGAGTTTCCCGTCTGTGCCGACCTCACGAGCGACGCGAGTCACTTCAGAGGCAAATGCGCGCAACTGATCGACCATCGTGTTCAGCGTGTCTTTTAGTTCAAGAATTTCGCCCCTGACGTCAACGGTGATCTTGCGTGAGAGGTCTCCGCGTGCGACGGCGGTTGCAACCTCGGCGATGTTGCGGACTTGGCCGGTAAGGTTGCTGGCCATGAAGTTCACGTTGTCGGTGAGGTCCTTCCACGTACCGCCTACACCAGGGACTTGCGCTTGGCCGCCCAGCTTCCCTTCCGTGCCGACTTCGCGTGCGACGCGAGTCACCTCCGCGGCAAAGGCGTTTAGCTGGTCCACCATCGTATTGATGGTGTTCTTCAGTTCGAGAATTTCACCTTTCACGTCGACTGTGATTTTGCGAGACAAGTCGCCACGCGCGACGGCCGTCGTGACTTCCGCGATGTTTCTCACCTGGCCCGTCAGGTTGCCGGCCATCGAGTTGACAGAGTCCGTGAGGTCTTTCCAAGTGCCGGCGACGCCTGGCACGTTCGCTTGTCCGCCAAGGCGGCCTTCGCTACCTACTTCGCGCGCCACGCGCGTCACTTCGCCAGCGAACCGGTTGAGCTGGTCCACCATTGTGTTGAGAGTCTCTTTCAACTGGAGGATTTCTCCGCGCACGTCGACCGTAATCTTGCGGGAGAGGTCGCCGCTGGCGATCGCGGTTGCGACTTCGGCAATGTTGCGCACTTGACCGGTCAAATTGCTGGCCATGAAGTTCACGTTGTCGGTGAGGTCTTTCCACGTGCCGCCGACGCCGGGAACCTGCGCTTGGCCGCCCAATTTGCCTTCGGTGCCGACTTCGCGAGCCACGCGCGTCACTTCACCAGCGAACGCGTTGAGCTGGTCCACCATCGTGTTGATGGTGTCTTTCAATTCGAGAATTTCGCCCTTCACGTCCACAGTGATCTTGCGCGACAAATCGCCGCGGGCCACAGCGGTCGTGACTTCCGCGATGTTGCGCACCTGCGCTGTGAGGTTGCCGGCCATCGCGTTGACGGAGTCCGTAAGGTCTTTCCAGGTTCCGGCCACACCCGGCACAACCGCCTGGCCTCCCAGTTTGCCGTCCGTGCCAACTTCGCGCGCCACGCGGGTGACTTCGGAAGCGAAGGAACGCAACTGATCGACCATCGTGTTGATGGCTTCCTTGAGCTGCAAAATTTCTCCGCGAACGTCCACCGTGATCTTGCGGGAAAGGTCCCCGCTGGCAACCGCCGTGGCCACTTCGGCGATGTTTCGAACTTGCCCAGTCAAGTTGCTGGCCATCGAATTGACGGAGTCTGTGAGATCTTTCCAAGTTCCCGCGACACCTGGCACCTGCGCTTGGCCACCGAGTTTTCCGTCGGTGCCAACTTCGCGAGCGACGCGAGTCACCTCGGCGGTAAAAACGCCAAGCTGCTGAATCATGGTGTTAACGATTGTGGCGGAACGGAGAAATTCTCCTTCGAGCGGCCGGCCATCGACGTCCAACCGAACCGTTTGCGTCAGGTTGCCCTGTGCCACGGCTGCAATCGCGCGTGTGACTTCGGTGTTGGGCTGGAGCAGGTCATCAACGAGGGTATTGATGGATACTTCCATCTCGCCCCAAGCGCCTCGCGGCTGGTGAAATTGCGTTCTTTCGCGAGTTTTGCCTTCCTTCCCTACCACTTGGCCTACGCGCCTAAGTTCATGAGCGATTTGCTGGTTGGAAGAGACTATCTCGTTGAATGTATCCGCAAGTTTTCCGGGCAGGCCTGTCCACGATCCAGGGAGGCGAACAGAGAAGTCACCATCGCGCATGGTCTGCAAACTGGAAAGAATGAGGCCCAGATCGGACGCTGACATTTCACCGACATGGTCTTTCCCGTTGCTTCCAGGTTCCGTAGCGGGAATCGGCCTTGCGCTTACACTCGACGATTCGCGGTCAGCTCTTTTCATGCTCATCTCCAAATTGGCACTGAATTAGGCTGGCTAGCCAGGCGAATTCGAGATCACATTCCCCTTCAGCGCTGATGGACTGAATTCAACCTCGAACCTGTGGCTACCGAACATCACTTCCTGGAATTAGGAAATTACGGTCAAGAAAGCTTAATTAGCATAAGAGCTGTAGGTATGCTCTACAGTCTTTCCTGTATGGCGAATTCAAGGGTACTAGCTGGCACTAGGTAAAAGTCCGTATTGACCGAGAAACGCAAATCCACTAACAGTGTCCTCCCCGATATTTGGCTTGCACCATCAGAATCGGAGACGCGAGGTAAATTTCGATATGAACCCTACCATACGAGAGAGCGCGGCTCATCGCTTTGAGATATCAACAACTTACGGGCCTGTGCTGCAGGAACAACTCACCATTTTGGTCGTCTCGGGTAACCTCGAGAGCCGGCGACAGGTAAGCAACATTCTGGAAGCACTTTCCGTCCAAGTCATTCCCTGCTCGACGGTGGCCCAGACTGAACAACTGCTTTCGCATCAACATCCCAACCTTATTTTTTGCGATGAGAGACTGCCAGATGGGAGCTATGGGGACGTTTTAGAATTGAAACTCGCGGGCAAACTTCCGCCGGTTGTCGTGCTTACGCGAAATGGGGAATGGGAACTCTATATGGATGCGACCCAGCGCGGAGCGTTTGATGTGATTCGGAGCCCCTGGTGTCCCACCGATATCGAACTTAGCCTCATCCGAGGCGTGCGCGAGGAAAAGCGCAAGATCGCGGCAACTGCCCGCTAACACAGCCGTAAGCACTGACATTAAAATTAAAAAGGGCTCCGGCCGCCTTTCTACAGCGCTTACCTGATGTGACTCGAAGCTTCTAGAGCGAACAATAAGTAAAAGGAGTCCTTATGCCTTCCTCCGTTTGGAGAGGCTCTATTGTGCTTAGCTTAATTTCGATTCCGGCGCAGCTCTACGCTGCGGCCCGGAGCGATAAGACATATCTTCATCAGATTCATAAGGAATGCAATTCTCGGGTGCGACAGCCGTTATTCTGCCCCACATGCAACCGATTCGTAGAGCGCGGCGAAATTATCAAGGGTTATGAATTTGACGAGGGGCAGTATGTGCTCATGGAAGATAAGGAAATCAAGAAGCTCGCGGCTGGGTCTTCCCGAACGCTCGAAATCCTTGCCTTTACGAAACTGAGCCAGATCGATCCGATCTTTTTTGATTCTTCGTATTTCTGCGTCGCGGACGAAAGCGGCAAGAAGGCGTATCAATTGCTCGTCAAAGCCCTCGAGGACACCGAGACAGTCGGAATTGGCAAACTGCTTATGCATCAGAGGGACTACACCGTTTTTCTGCGTGCTTATGAACATGGCCTGCTGCTTCACACCATGTATTTTTCAAACGAAATTCGGCGGCTGCCGCAATACGGCGTGATTGAAGCTGTGGATCTAAAGCCGCAAGAAGTGAAGCTAACTGAGCAGCTCGTCAAGACGATGACTGAGCCATTCAAGCCAGCCAAATACCATGATGAATTCCAAGACAAGCTGCGCAAATTAATTGAGGCCAAGCAGCATGGCAAGACCATTGAAATTGGCAAAGAGCCAGGGCGGTCCACGGTTATCGATATCAAGAGCGCGCTGAGGAAGAGCCTCGCCGCTTCGTCTTCGAGCTCAAAAGAAAAGAAAAAAGGTAACGGGAAAGCCAGGAAAACCGGGCAGACGGTGCGCAAAGCAAGTTAGCAGCATTGCGGTCTATAGGACTGAGAATGATTGGCTCTTCAGTCTTGCTTGGAGCTCGAATTTACGGATCCTGTGTAGCCTCGAATGAGAGATCAGGGAGAAATAAATGTCGAGTAAGAAGAAAAAGCTAAAGGCATCTATGGGGAATCCCTCTTTGCTTGAATCCCTTGATCCAGACGAAGATAACCTTCAAGTTGTCATCGAGACACCGAAGGGCAGCCGGAACAAATATGCGTTTGACGAAAAGCAGAGAGTGTTTGGGCTGAAGAAGGTTCTCCCGGCGGGGATGGAATTTCCTTATGACTTTGGCTTTGTGCCGTCCACGCTCGCCGATGACGGTGACCCCACGGACGTGCTGGTTTTGATGGACGAGCCTGCGTTTCCCGGCTGCGTGTTGCAGTGCCGAATCGTTGGGATCATCGAGGGCGAACAGGGCGAGAAAAAGAAACTTGAGCGGAATGATCGCGTTGTGGCCGTGGAGAAAGAAAATCACAGCTTTGCGGACATTCATCACATCAAGGATTTGGGCAAAACCTTTTTGCAGGAATTGGAAGACTTCTTCGTGAACTATCACGAGTTGAGCGGCGAGAAATATCGCGTATTGGGCGCAAAAGGCCCAGCGAGTGCCATGAAGCGGGTTAAAGATGGTATGCGAGCGTTCAAGAAGAAATGAATGACCAACAGTTCGAGAAGCATGTGCGCCGCTAAGGCTAGAGCTTGAGTTTGGGAGGACGGCGCCCGCGGCGTATAGCTCCGAGCACTGGAACATATTCAAGCGGTAATCCAGTGGAACAGCAGCGCAGGAGCAGGCCCCCGCGGCTCATATCTCCGCGGCCGACAAAATCCCTTGGAAAGAGTAATTGCTTTCCAAAAACTTCCAACAACGGCTGTGCATATTTTTCAGTGGCGATGCTCCCAAGTAAAACAACTTGAGTTTCGGTGCCCAAAAGTTCTCGTAAACGGAATGCATCGCGATCAAGTGGTGTTCGATAATCGGGATTGTCGGGATCTACATTTGAGGAGGACATAGACTTAAGCCTGGCTAATGTCATCGGCTCATGAGGCAGAAGAAGCCCCGACGTCGCGGTGATGATATGTACTCCCGGGGCTTCCCGCGGTGGATTCTTAAATCTTTCCGCGTAAGCCAGCTTGCCGCGAAAATATAGGCCGCTAATGAAGCTGAAGACTTCCCCTAGAGGAACATTGGAATCCCGGAGGCGCTGCGCGAGCTCGAACTGCGCATTTGGACTGAAAAGCATTCTTGCTCGAATTCCGTTGGAATTTGCCGGCGAGAGCAAGAAAATCTTATGTGGCCCGGAGTCTTCTCGCCTGTCTCCGGCCGGTGCCTTCGACTCCGGAGAGTGTCCCTCAAACGTAATTCGTTTTTCAGCCAAGCTGTAGTCCCGCGATGAAAGCCTCTCGCTATCGACAGCATTTACATATACATGGTTTCATGTAAAGCAATTATGTTTCGTAGGATATCTAATGTTCTACGGAAAGTGTTTGCGGGAAGGTGATGAGTAAAGTTCCCTTTCGGGTGTCCCCTATGCTGGCGACATTGGTGGATGCCCCATTTACGAGGCCCAATTGGGTATTTGAAGAGAAATACGATGGCGTCAGGATGCTTGCGTATAAAGAGGGTACACGCGTGACCCTCATATCAAGGAATTCGATTGATCGAACGGCCCGCTACCCGGAAATCGCAGCAGCAATTCAAAAACTTAAACCCAAGACACTTTGTATTGACGGTGAAGTAGTTGTGTTCGATGCCAAGGATATTTCGCGGTTCCAGTTGTTGCAGCAAGGCAAAGGCCGTCCTCAGTATGCAGTCTTTGATTGCCTCTACTCAGACGAAGGCGATTTGAGAAAAAAAGCACTCTCCCAAAGGCGAGCAGCGCTCGAACGAATAGTAAAGCCATCTGCACGGCTCCGGCTGTCAGCCGTCTTGTCTGATGATGGTCTGAAAGCATTTCAAATTGCATCGAAGCGCGGCTTTGAAGGTGTGGTGTGCAAAAACCTTGCATCTATCTATGTGGAGAAGAGATCCAAGGAATGGCTGAAAGTAAAAGTTCATCAGGAAGATGAGTTCGTGATCGGCGGCTTTACGCAACCTACAGGTTCACGGCAGTATTTCGGCGCTTTGCTTTTGGGAGTCTATTCTCGCAATAAGCTTCTCTATGCCGGAAAAGTTGGCACCGGCTTCGACACGGAAATGCTAGCTTCTCTTTACCGGAGATTTAAGCCGTTAGTTCGGTCGAAGTCTCCTTTTGCATCTGAAGTCCGCGAACGAGATGCGACGTTTCTGGCGCCAAAACTGGTAGCTCAACTCTCATTTACCGAGTGGACCAAAGATGGAAAGTTGCGTCATCCGGTTTATCTGGGGCTGCGCGACGACAAGAAACCTACGGAAGTGACTCGGAAGGAGGCTTAAATGCCGCCTGCATCAAAGACCATGCCAATAAAAGTGTCGAATCCAGACAAGGTATTTTGGCCCGAAGAAGGGTATACGAAATTAGACCTAGTCACATTCTATCGGGATGTGTTCCCTGCCCTTCGTCCTTACGTCAATGACCGCATTTTGACCATGGAACGCTGTCCGGACGGCATGAGCGGTGCATGTTTTTACCAAAAGCAGAAACCAGAAAGCATGCCGGCAGGAACTCCAACAAAGCGAATCGCAAACGACAGAGGTTCTTCTGCTCGAAAAGCAACAGACTACGTTGTGGGCGGCTTGCTCGCCACACAGCTTGCCCTAGCCAATCTTGGATGTATTCCCATCCATGTAACCGGAAGCCGAGCCAAAACTTTTCCCAAGCCTGATTGGATCTGTTTTGACCTGGATCCTCAATCGGGAAAGTTTGCAGATGCCGCGAAGGCTGGCCTGCTTGTGAAAGCTGTACTCGATGAGCTCGACCTTGTTTCTTTCCCAAAGACATCCGGCAGCCGCGGGTTGCATATCTTCGTTCCAATCCGCATTGGCCCCGAAGCCAGCGAGGTACTGAAGTTTGCGGAGGAATTTGTGGCGCGCCTCGCCGCGGCTTATCCGAAGCAATTGACGGTGGCACATGCCATTGCAGATCGCGGAGCACTGGTCTATCTGGACGCTTTCAGGAACGGCTCCGTGCAAACTGTCGTGAGCCCTTATTCGGTTCGCCGAAAGCCACATGCCCCTGTCTCGACTCCCCTGGCATGGTCGGAGGTTAAGCCTTCTCTTAATCCTTCGAGCTTCAACATCGGCAATTTTAGCGCTCGTCTTAAGAAGAAAGACCCGTGGAGCGACTTTTTCAATAGCCGGCAGGCTCTGAAACGAGCGGTGGCACGTTTGAAACAGTTATAAGATCTCTCAGCGTTCGTCGTTCATTGGTGCTCGAAAGTCCCCGGGGAGGAACGATAGATGTCACTCGACAAATATAAAGAGAAACGGAATTTTAAGGTTTCGCCAGAACCTTCGGGAAAGCCACATTCTGGTGCAAGTTCAAAGAGTCATTTGCTTTACGTCATACAGAAGCATCGCGCAACGCAATTACACTACGACTTTCGGTTGGAGTTCAAAGGTGTGCTGCTTTCCTGGGCAGTTCCTAAAGGACCTTCACTAGATCCATCGGTCAAGCGATTGGCGATGCAGGTGGAGGATCATCCAGTTGAATATGGAGGCTTTGAGGGAGTTATTCCAGAAGGCGAATATGGCGGCGGCACCGTCATGGTGTGGGACAACGGTGAATGGATTCCGGAGAGCGACGACGTCGAAGCCGCGCTCGAAAAAGGCGATCTGAAGTTTACTCTCGAAGGCAAGAAACTGCAGGGGTCCTGGGTGTTAGTGCGAACGCGTGGTTTTGGCAGCAAGCCAGATAAATCCTGGCTGCTGATCAAACACCGTGACAAATATGCATCCGATAAAGACATAACTGTCTCCCAACCGCGTTCCGTGTTGAGTAAACGGCTGCTAGCAGACATCGCGCGCGACAATGGTGGAGACGTTGAAAAGGCCGCCACGGGGGATCCGCAGAAAAACGCAAAAACCAAGGTGGCAAAGCCTGGAAAAACTGCGACCAACAAAAAACAAACGGTACGGCGAAAATAGTAACGGAACGGTTCGTCGAAGTGGCGCGTGGCTCGCCGATCAGGGTTGCAAGGGCGCTTATTCAAGTCGGTTGACGAATTACAACGGGAATCTGCCATAGCGCAGCATTAAGAGGCTAGCTCGAAATGGGACCGCTCATCTTTCGCTTTGTCGTGGGTGGCATCATAGTGTCGGCCTTTTCGATTCTGGGAGACCTGCTAAAACCCAGGAGTTTTGCAGGTTTGTTCAGTGCTGCGCCTTCCGTTGCGCTGGCGACCCTAGGGCTAACCATCGTGACCGAGGGGAAGCTCTATGCCGTCCGCGAAGGCCGTTCGATGATTGCCGGAGCCATCGCTTTTTTTCTGTACGCCTGTTTGTGTATTCATCTGCTTGTCCGGAATAGATGGGGCGCGATGGCGGCCAGCGTCTTCTCTTTTTCTGCGTGGTTTGTTGGAGCTTTCGGTTTGTGGTTTCTGATTTTGAAATAACATTTCATGCGCGTCCACTTTGACTTCTCCGCAATCCGGAAAATCCGCTGGTACGAGTACGCGGTGCGTTTCTTGTTTGGGGGTGCAATCACGGCTGCCACCGGCCTTGTAGCCAAGCACTTTGGGCCTGTTGTCGGCGGACTGTTTCTCGCTTTTCCAGCAATTTTCCCTGCGAGTGTCACGCTTGTGGCGAAGCACGAGTTGGAGAAAAAGCAAAAGGTTGGAAAGGACGGCACTGCCCGAGGTAAGAACGCCGCCGCCTTGGATGCGCGCGGCGCCGCTATGGGAACATTTGGCTTAGCATTTTTTGCGGTAGTGGTTTGGAAGCTTCTACCCGTTTGGAATTCGATGGCTGTCTTGAGCTTCGCCATCTTGACCTGGCTCATCGTTGCGATATTAATTTGGTACGCAGAACAACACGGGCCGGTCTGATGGACCTCGGACGCGGATAGAGAT
>Ga0265349_1000071_pt1 | contig 10925 bp, 14 predicted proteins | sample NSE1metagenome_FD_189092 | JGI IMG/M metagenome (GOLD analysis project Ga0265349, IMG submission 189092) | Soil microbial communities from Maridalen valley, Oslo, Norway - NSE1 | ecosystem: Environmental > Terrestrial > Soil > Boreal forest/Taiga > Bulk soil | place: Norway: Oslo | collected... | reverse complement strand
GCGTTCAATTTTGCACACATGGTTAGGCATTCATAAAACATCGAGTACCTGTACTGTGATGGCGCGAATCGATGGTTGGACACCTAACGTGCGAGCCACAGCGCATAGCGAATTGCTTGGAACATTGTCCACTGATGGTGCGTTCGTAGAATGAAGTACCAATTGAAGAGGGATGGTGATTTCATAATTTTCCTACTGACCGTAGGCGCAGTGCCTACAGATAGATAGTGCCTGGCGAGTGGCGTTCGTTTCATTCCGAGGCACATCGCCATCGGGTAAGAATTCGAATACATCGCATGTGCGCAACAAAATGCTCCAACGTCCCCAGTGTGGCAGTTTGGGAGCGGCTGTCTGTACATTCATTTCCTTAGATTTGCAAATGTTTGATGGTAGCGGAGCGAGGCTATTCCGTGGACTTTCTCATAGGGCGAGGAATCGCAGCGTACTTCGGGCGGGTGGACGCGACAGACTAAGGCTGCGGGTTTTGACTCGTCTGTCCCCGATTCATTTGCCCTTGGCTACCCGTTGTTAGCTGTCCAAGCCAACTCCGTGATCGCCTTCCTCTATCCCCAGAAAGATTTGGTTCCACCAAACGTTTTCCCATCCAACTCCGTCTATACCTGCAGCATCCCCACAGAACCGTGCAACACGTGTCCACCCGGAGATCTTGGAGGGTTCTTTATGTTCCGATCTATTGCTCGCATCTTGGTTCCTGTTGTCATGGCATCTGTTTCCGTCTTGGCGTCCTTGGCCAACGCCCAAATCTCGCCGAACCTGCCCAATCCGATCAAGGCGCCGAACCCGCTGACGACGACGTTATCCATTTTTCGTAGCAATATGCAGGACAAGATCATGAAGTCGGCGGAAGCGATGCCAGAGTCCAAGTACAGCTACCGGCCGACGAAGGACGTTCGCTCGTTTGCAGAGATCCTGACTCATCTGGCGGATATATCCTACACATTGTGTTCAAACGCCAAGGGTGAAGCGCCCCCCGCCACGGCTACCGAGAAGAGTTCGAAGCCCCAGATCATTGCCTACCTCAAAGGTTCGTTCGACTACTGCGATGGCGTGTACTCCGGGTTCACCGATGCGCACCTCAATGACCCGGCGGACTTTTTCGGCTTCAAGACGAACAAGATGTTCATCTTGACGCAAGTCGGAAATCATGACGCCTTGCATTACGGAAATCTCGTCACGTATCTGCGCATCAATGGCATCGAGCCGTCCGGCGGCTGGTTTTGATGCCGCAGCAGCGCGATTTCTCCTCGACAGTGAGTGCTGAATAGTGGGTAGTGAGTAGGGGGGATGGGGGCGCCCCGGGTCCCGGTTTTGCACCTGGGGCCTTTGACCTTTCCAATCTTTTCGACAGCACAGCAAACTAACCACTCCGCGACCACTCTTTGCCTCCCTTGGATTTGCCTCCATCCCACCCCAATCCGGCCTGCCCGTTCGAATGAATCAGTCAGTAATAAAAATATCTATTGACAAATAGTAACTAATCCTGCTACCATGTCCCATGTTTAGCTCGCGCCACGCCCGTCTCTGCCTTTGTAGCGCGGTGGCTTTAGCCCGCAGTCTTTTCCCACCCATGTTTTTTCCTCTAAACTCTTTAGAATCCGCATTTACGAAAAACATGCCCGTAAGCCCTTTAGAATACGCAGTTTCAAAACACAGGACTTAAAGCCCTTCAGAATGAGCATTTACAGAAAAACCGGGGTGGGGGCCGGATCCCTCCATAACTGCTCGCCAGAAAGAGAGCGCGATGAATCGCGGCCCTACAAGGGCGGCACGGGACGGGGCGGCGGATCGTCGGTGCGCAAACCCTTTGCGTGTAGGGCGACTTGGGCAGGGCGAGGCGAGGCGTCTACTGGATCGTAGAAGTAGGCTTGGGTGGTTTCGGTTTCGCGTTCCACTTTCCAGACGCGAGTGTTGGTGACGTAGTCTGGCTTATCGGTGAAGGGTGTGATGAAGGCGGGGCAGAACCACTGTATGCGGTTGTTGGGCTGGGCAGCGAAGTTGCCGTTGTCGAGTGCGATGATGTGGGCGCACTTGTGGCCGCCATCGCCGGCTTCTTCGGCGTCTTCGCTGGCGAACCAATCGAGCGTGAAGAGATATTGGCCGCCTTCCCAAGAGCGGTCTTTCATTTGCACGCGGACGCGGGCGTCCTGGAGGCGGTCGAATGTGGTGCAGCAGACCTCATAGCTGAAGCAATCCCAGAATTGGAGCCAGTCGAGCGGAACGATGGGGGCCTCGCTCTTGTGGCAGAAGGCGTGAATGGGGAGACGCCAGATGACGGCGCCGCTGTCGGTGAGCGCGTGGAATCCGAGAGCGTGGCCCTTGATGCTCGAGGCGGCGAAGACGCAAACATTGAGAAATTCACCGTGGTGAGAAAGACCGTCGTAGAGAAATTCTTTGCGGAGAAGACAGTAGAAGCGCGGGATGTTGACGTTGAGCGTGGCCAATTGTGGCCCTCCTTTTTGAACTGCATTTGCGAGAGTAACGCGTATCGTTGAGAGTGCAAGAAAAATGTTCACTTTTTTGCGGAATATGTTTGGTAGAGAAAAATAAATTATGCAGTGCCGGAGTAATTGCAAAGAATGGGCGCAGCATGCTGCGCCACTACAAGAAAAGCGAGAAAAGAAAAAAAGAGGGCACGATGAATCGTGCCCCTACAGGGGAGGTGGGGAAACCGGGGAATGCGCTTTGCCGGGTGAGTCCCTCCGGCAGGATTCTTTGTTAGGATGGCGGCGCTGATCTGAATAGCGATCCTCAAGAAGCGGGACAATCGATCATCAAGTAGCGGGACAATCAGGCAGTCAGGCGCATATATTGCCTTCCTGGGTTCCAGGGGGATTACGGCGAGGAGTGAACGGCCATGACAGGACAATCACAAGCGGTGCAATCCGGCGAGCCATCCGTGGCCATTCGACGGGCGTCTGCGGCGGACGCTGAAGTGTGCGGAAGAATTTGTTTCGAGGCTTTTACGGCGCTTGCCAATCGTCACAATTTTCCTCCTGATTTGCCGTCGCCGGAAGTTTCCATTGGAGTGCTCTCGGCGATGTTCTCGCATCCAGGGTTTTATTGCGTGGTGGCTGAACAGGACGAGAAAATCGTCGGTAGCAACTGTTTGGATGAGAGGACACCTATTGCCGGTGTTGGGCCGGTCACGGTAGACGCGTCGGTGCAGAATCGCGCGGCAGGGCGCGCGTTGATGCAGGCAGTGCTGACACGCGCCGCGGAACGGAAATTTGCAGGAGTAAGGCTGGTGCAGGCGGCGTATCACAACCGTTCGCTGTCGCTATATGCGAAGCTTGGTTTCGTTGTGCGCGAGCCCCTTTCTTGCATGCAGGGGCCGGCGATGAAGAAAATCCTGCCGGGGTATTCGGTTCGGCCTGCAGTGGCTGGAGACCTAGCAGCTTGCAATGACTTATGTTTTAGAGTTCACGGCCACAACCGTGCGGGCGAGCTACACGATGCGATTCAGCATGGCTCGGCAATTGTCGCCGAGCGTGATGGGCGCGTAACCGGATATGCCTCTTCGATAGCGTTTTCCGGGCACTCGGTTGGCGAGACGAACGACGATTTGAAGGCGTTGATTGCCGCAGCGGCGGCTTTTCAAGGGCCGGGCATTCTCGTGCCTAGCCGCAATGCGGAATTGTTTTGTTGGTGCCTCGAGAAGGGGCTTCGCGTCGTGCAGCCGATGACGTTAATGACGATGGGACTCTACAACGAACCCGCAGGCGCCTATTTGCCTTCGATTCTGTATTGAAGTCTGGCGCGTCCTCCACGCTGAAGATTGCAGCATGACAGGAAAAAGAAAGAGGGCACGATGAATCGTGCCCCTACAAATGGTTGTCCCGCGGGTGCCCCACGTGTCGGTTTTACACGTGGGTGTTTTGATTTTGTTTTTCTCAGTCCGTTTTGATTTAGTCCATGTGGTGCATGGCGTAGATGTTGTCTAGGCCGTCTTTGTAGGGATAGACGTGAGTCATCCAGCCGAAGACGACGGGGTGGAAGCGGCCGCCGGCTTCGGAGCAGGCGTCTTCGGTGATGATGGAGCCTTTGAGGCCGAACTTGGTCCAATCGGCGGAGCGCATCTGGCCGAGAGGCGGCAGGCAAAGATTTGTGTGCAAGTGCCACATGGCGACACTTAGCGGAACGCGCTCGTTGAGCTGATCTTCTGTGGCGCGCTTGGGCATGGTGTACATCGCGCCGACGAGTTCGTATCCGGTGGCGGTTTTTTTGTAGAGAAGGGAAGTGGGACGCGCGGGATCGAAAGTCAGCGATTCGAGAAAACCGTTGCGATAGCTGGTGAAGTGATATTCGGGTTGCGGGACGTTGGGAAGAAAGATTTTGAAGCCGTCAGCGAGAGCGACGTGGTAGTCCTTATATTTCCCGATCCCGGCGCGAAGCTGCGTAGCGACTTCGTTGGCGCGCTGAATATCCTCGGGAGTTTGCGTGCGCATGCTAGTCATGTACATGTGGTGACTGTGCGCGTCGTTGTGGCCCGGCGTCATGTCTTGGACGGCGGCCTTTTCACTGGCTTTTTCATCGCCCATGTCCATGCCGGGCATGGTTTTGGATTGCGGAGTGGCGGATTCCTGCGCGGCGGGATTCTGCGTGCTGGGCGCGTGGTGACCGGGCGTGGCAACTAGCAGTACGGTGACTACAAAGATGGCTCCGAAAAGCATGCCGGTTTTTGCGGCAAGATGAAGCAACGTTCTACGCGCTGACATTACGATTCTCCTCACTTAATAATACGCAAGGAGTTGGATGGAAATATCAGCGAAGGCGCTCCTTGGTGCGTGAGAAAAAACTGTACGGAGGGACAGGGAGAAAAGAGGAAGCGAGGAATAATGACGTAATGAAGTAAAAAATAGATGGAGAGGACGAGACGGCAAAATTTGGACGTGGAGGGTGTTTCGAGACTGACGTGCGGAGCGTGCTAAAATCTTGGGGTGAAAAAACAAACAGTGTTGCCGGCAAAATATTTGACAGGCGGCGTGCAGCCGCCGGGAGACAAATCGATTTCGCATCGTTACGCGATGCTGGCGGGTCTAGCAGAAGGGACCAGCGAGCTGAGGAATTTTTCGGCGGCGGCGGATTGCCATAGCACTCTCGGCTGCATGAGTGCGCTGGGCGCGGAAGTGAAAGTCGAAAAAGATTTGGTGCGAGTTATCGGGCGAGGGCCGCGGGGGTTGAAGAGCAGTTGGCGTGCGCTGGATGCAGGGAATTCCGGAACGACCATGCGGTTACTGACGGGGATTTTGGCGGGGCAGGAATTTACCACAAAACTTACCGGCGACAGTTCGCTCCAAAAGCGGCCGATGAAGAGAGTTGTGGGACCACTGCGCGAAATGGGCGCCGATATTCGCGCGAAGGACGATAATTTTGCGCCGCTGGAAATCAAAGGCGCGCGTTTGCAAGCGATTGATTATCAGATGCCGATGGCTAGCGCGCAGGTAAAGTCGGCGGTGTTGCTTGCCGGGCTCTACGCGGAAGGCGTGACTAGCGTGACGGAGCCTGCTGGCACACGCGACCACACGGAATTAGCTTTGGAAGAATTCGGGGCGGCGATCGAACGGCAGGGGCGAACGACAAAGATCCACGGGCTTTTTGGCGGAAATGGATCGGGAAAGCTTGTGGCGAAATCGTTGGATGTGCCGGGAGATATTTCCTCGGCGGTATTTTTTATTGCGGCAGCCTCGTTGCTGGTGGATTCAAATATTGCGATTCACAATGTGGGGTTGAATCCGACACGGACGGCGATTTTGGATTTGTTCGCAGGAATGGGAGCGTCGATTCAGATGCTTTCGCTGAAGAGCTCGCATGGAGAGATCATTGGCGATCTGGCTGTGAAAGGCGCTTCGCTAAGAGGCGGAGTGATTGAAGGCGAGACGATTCCACTGGTGATCGATGAGCTGCCGATGATTGCGGCCCTGGGACCGTTTACAGAAGAAGGTATTGAGATTCGGAATGCGGGGGAACTGCGAGTGAAAGAGAGCGACCGCATCGCTGTGCTCGTCGAAAATTTGCGGCGTATGGGCGCGACTGTCGAAGAGCGGCCGGATGGATTGAAGGTGGAGGGCCGGCGCGCGGGAAAACTACATGGGGCCGAGATTGAGCCGCATGGGGATCATCGGATTGCGATGGCATTTGCCGTGGCCGGGCTGGCCGCGGAGGGAGAAACCGTGATTCGCGATGCAGATTGCGCGGGCGTTTCTTATCCGAGCTTTTTTGAGGATTTGAATAGGTTGGCGGAGAGGTAGGGAAGAGGCGAAAATCGAAACTGGAAATTCGAAATTAGAAAAGCCGCGGCGAGATCCGTGTTATGAGTGCCGCATTTCGAGTTACGAATTTCGCGTTTCGTGCTTCAGCTGGTTTTTTTGATGGAGAGTGTGCCGTAGCTGGTTTTTAAAGTGATTTTAGGGCCGCGGGCTGAGCCGTATTTTCCTTCTAGATGAGAGTCGCCGGATTCCGCAGAAGTTTTCTTTAGGGTGTCCGCAGAAAATTCAGAATCGATATCGCAGGAATGGCAGTCGGCGACGATGTTGAAGCTTGCGGACTCGGGAAGAGTGAGCGAGATGCTCGCGTTTGTGTTGGTGGCGTCAATATCTGCCTTGGGCGGGGCAGAGAAGCGCATCTCGACGTCGCCATCGCGGTTGTCGACTTTCACTTTGCCGGTGGCATTTTCGATGGTCACGGAGTAGCGATTCGTCCGCAGCGTGATGTCACCCGGTGCGTCTACAATTTCCAGATTGCCTGAGCTGACCTCCATGTGGCCGGTGAGCGAGGTGAGGGTGAGATCGGTGCGCTGAGAGATGAAGCGAAGACCTTTGGCGACTTTGTCAGCGCGGATGGGGCCGTAGAATTCGCCGTCGAGTGTGAAACTTCCTGCGGCTGACGCGACGTCGACCTGCGTCCCTTTCCCCGAGATCTTAATGTCGCCTTTGGTGTCGGAGACTTTGACGTCTCCCTTGTGCATTTCGATATTCACGTCGCTGGCGGTGTCGCGGACTTCCACGTCGCCGTTCGCACTGGTTATGGATACGGGCGTGGCCATGTCGGAAACCGTGATATCTCCCTTTTCATTTCGCACGATGACAGAGGCCTTCTTCGGGACCTGGATTTCCATGTCTAAGGTGATGCGAGAATCGCCTGCGCTCACGCCCGTGGGATGAATTTCGTAACCGTCGCCATTCTGAACGATTTCAACGGAAACGGGGCCAGCGCGGCGTGAAGCGTCGTTTTCGCTCCAGGCATGGACGTTTTTCTTGCCTGCGACACGGATTTCCGGAACGTCTGTGGCGCGCACAGTAATGTCGCCGTGGCCGCCGTGGACAGTGATGCGAGCATTTTCAGGGACGGGTTTCGGAGCGACATCCAAGTCGAATGGGTAAGAGTCGCCCGAAATTTCAATGGGAAGTTTTCCGCCGATGGCGCGTCTACCGTAATCCACGGCGACGACACAACTCAAAAGGACGAGCATGCCGACGACCAGCAAGATTTCGCCGCCAGTGATACGAGCAGCGCCGGGATCGTCGGAACGGCTGGCGACAGTCCTGTCATAAATCTTGATTAAGCCGAGGAAGATGAGTGCGAGCGGCCACCAGCGCAGCAGCACGTCTCCCAGCTCCAAGCCGCGGTAGTTGTGGAGCAGGAGGAGAGCGCCAACGGTTATAAGAACGAGCCCTGGGAAGATTCCGCTGGTGCGATGCCGGCTATGGGCCATATGGATTTATTGACCTTGTCCCGGATAAGAAGTGGGGGTGCCGGTCGATGAAGCGGGAGGCACGCCGGGAACAGGGGGAATCGCCGGTGGCATGGGTGGCGTCAAGGAGACATGGCCTTCGGAAGAAGCCATAGCCGAGGCGAGACTGATTAACCCGATCACGATGAGGATGACCGGGTAGGTGTTACCGAAGTCAAAATAGCCGCCGCGCATTTCCGCCAGAAGAAAAAGTACGCCCACCGTGACAACTACGACGGGGCCCATGAGGCCGCGTATGCTGCAACGCTGGCAGGTGCAACGAATGCGATCGCTCATCTATGTTCAACCTCCCGAAGGAGCCTCCTACGGCCGGCGGTCGATGCGATTCCGAAACATCAAAATTCCTACACCAATGAGAATGAGGGGCCAGAACCGAGTTATGCGGTACCACTGAAACCATTCAAAATTGTTGAGCAAGAGCAGGATGCCGACACCAATCAATATGATCGGACCAATGGGTTTCTGCTTGCTGAAATTATCGAGCGGGTCCGATAAGGGTAAACCAGCGCGCTTGGCTTGCGCGGTACGAAGCGCGTCGATAGGCATGTAAACCCAGAGCGCGGCAACGCAAATCCAGAGCGCGGCTTCTGCACCGCTGTTGTCCAGACCGTTTACGCCGGTGATGAACAGCAGAAGAAAAATGGCGAGGTGAATCATGCCTTTGCCGTACTGCTCGTTATAAAAAGCACCAAGACCCGGCAGGAATCCAAGGAAGAAAGCCAGGACGGGGTTGGGCCCTACTCCGGGTGGAAGAACAGGAGCCACGGCTGCAATGGGAGCTTGAAATGGTACTCCGTTTGGAACAGACGAGGCTGCGGGCTGAACTGCGGGCGGCGCAGGATGTCCTAGAATCGTTGCCAAGCAATCCTCGCAATAGAGAACATCGCGCACCGGGCGGATACACGCCGAGCACATGGGCTTGCCGCAATTGCGGCAGTAACCGGTTGCGTCCACATCAGGATGGACGGCACACTTCATGGAATTCTCCTTCCGAGCAATTGGCCACAGAATTGGCCACTGACCACCGGAACTTCCGCTGCAAGGATTTCAATCTCTCTGCCGATGCCATTGGCACGATTTTGCTGGCGCGGAGTCGCTGGCTTAGAGCCGTCCGTGCTCCCCGGAGTTTTTCCAGGAGCGGATTGCGGAACAGTGCTCTCTGGCGTCGTGGGAAGTTCGTTGTCTTTGTTCAAGCGAGATTGAATTTCGTAAACGACGCGAAGGTCGCTGACGAACTTTGTGGTGCGCCCATAGGCGATGTGTGCCTTGCTGTTCGCATTGCGATAAACGCTGGCGGGGGAAAGATCCGCGAGCTTGGGTTTGCGCCACGAGAAGCCGGAAGCCGTGAGCAGAATCAGCAGCGTGGCAGCAACGGAGATCGCACTGTATGCGAATCGGGGAGAAGCCAAACCGCTGAACCAGTCGAAGGCGCCGCGCCAGCCTTTTTTGGTTTCGCGCGGGCCGAGAGTCGCATTCAGTATGGAGTAGACCAGCTGCGGTGGCGGCTCGATTTGCTCCATCGAGTGTAGGCTACTCACCATCTGAGAAAGGCTCGCGACCATTTGAGCGCAGTTTTCGCAGGAGCTCGCGTGGATGTCGAATTCGCGGCGCTCGTCCGGGCTGAGAAGTCCGTCGAGATAGTCGCTAAGGCGTGCTTCGATATTTTCGCAGGTCCAAGTCATGACATACTCCGCGCCGGGTACCGCCGATGGTCCCATTTATTGAGTCTCGCCGAGTAAAGAGTCGTGCGAGTTGGTGAGAAAGCGGCAGCAGAGCTGCCGCACTCCAAATCGCCAAACTGCATTATTATGCGGGACTTATTAGATGAACGAATCATGACGGGCGCACTCCCATTTGTTGCAGGATACGCGCGAGTTCGATTCGTCCGCGGTTGATTCTTGATTTCACAGTTCCTTCTGGTACATCCAATGCTTGACGAATCTCATTGTAGTCGAGCTGTTGCAAATCGCGGAGGATAACGGCTTCGCGAAGTTCCGGCGAAAGCTTTGTTAGCGCCGTCTGGACCTGGGCACTGAGTTCGCCGAGCAGCAACTGCTGATCGGGGCGGCGTCCCGCGGACTCCTTGTTTTCGACGACCGGCATGGCGTCGTCTAGCGAGTCCGTGATGCGGTCGCGCTTGGTACGCCGGTAATGGTCGATAAGAAGGTTGCGCGTCACGCTGGTCATCCAAGTGGCAAAGCCGCCATAGGCGGATCGATAGCTCCCAATGGTTTTATACACCCGGAGGAAAACTTCTTGCGACAGGTCTTCGGCTTCGGTGCTGTTGCCGGTAAACCTGTAGCAAATGTTGAAGATGCGGCGCGTATGACGGCGCACAAGTTCCTCCCAGGCCGAACCGTCGCCCTGGAGGCATTGCTGGACCAGTTGGGCGTCCTGCTCCAACGTATCATCAGCCTCGAAACCCGCTACGGTGACCAGTTTGCCCCAAAAGTTGCATGGAGCCAACTTCGGCCTGCAACTATGGAACGCAAACTGCTCTCGAAAAGTTCCCTTTAGTTCTGGCCCGGGCGACCGACCGCGAGTGGGGGCATCTTACTCGGGGAGTTGGGCTTAGCACAAGGGCAGTCCCTAAACGATCTTTGCGACCTGGGGGTCGTGGATAGCTTCTCCAGCGAATTAAGCGTGCCTTGACCTGCGTGATTGTGACAGTTAGTCTGACAAGCCAATGCGTTCATCGTCGAGGAAACTACTTTACATCCTGATCGCGGTAGCAGTAATTGGTTTCGTCATCTATAGGTCGAGCGGCCTTCTTCATTCGGGGGATTTCTTTGCAAACCTGCTCAAAGCTGTTCGCCGCGCGAATCCCGCATTGCTCGCACTGTCGACAATCGCCATCTACGCCTGCTACGCCATTCGCGCTCTGAGATGGCAGGTGCTACAGCGCAATTTGGGACCATCCCGCTTCTGGCAAATATACGCCATGACGCTCGCTGGTTTTGCTGCTGTACTTGCGCTAGGGCGGCCCGGGGAGCCAGTCCGCGTCCTGCTCCTAGCGCGCAAAGAAAAGTTACCTGTTGCGGACCTTTTCGGGATCTATTTGGTGGAACGGATCTTCGATACGGCCAGCACTTTAGTTATCGCGGCATTGGCTTTGTTGCTGATCAAATCGGGCAGCGAGTCTAGTGAAACAGCC
>Ga0265349_1000070_pt1 | contig 10978 bp, 7 predicted proteins | sample NSE1metagenome_FD_189092 | JGI IMG/M metagenome (GOLD analysis project Ga0265349, IMG submission 189092) | Soil microbial communities from Maridalen valley, Oslo, Norway - NSE1 | ecosystem: Environmental > Terrestrial > Soil > Boreal forest/Taiga > Bulk soil | place: Norway: Oslo | collected... | reverse complement strand
ATGCAGTGCTTCTCGCGTTCTATATGTTGCCGAACGGGACGGCAATTGCGGATTTTTCCGAGGCGCTGGCGACTGCGACTCCTTCAGGAATTCAGAGCGAGCAACTGGCTGTGGACTCGCTTACGCGCACGCTGGAAGCGAATGTGCCGCGCGTGCAACGGCTGAAAATTTTGATTCATGGGCAGGAAATGGAAACGCTTGCGGGGCACTTGGACCTGACCGGAACTTTTTTGGTTAATACGAGAGGCACGCTGGCGGCACCTTTCATGGCGACACCCGTTGTTGCGCCAACAGCACCTCCAAGCGGAGAGAAACCGGCGACTCCCGCAACCGAGAAACCGGTTCCAGCAGCCGCCCCGACGACGAAACCGAGTTCGCCCAAGGGCGCTTGAACATTGACACCCGATAAAGGCACCGTCAAACTGACGCCGCCTGTGTAGAAATCATAGGAGATCTTTTTACTAGAGTGATGACAGCAGGAGGAAGAGTGCGAGTTGATGGCCGCGGTCCGGACCAGATGCGTCCGTTAAAAATGACGCCGGATTTTATTTCGACGGCGGAAGGAAGCGTGTTGATTGAGATTGGCAGTACGCGCGTGATTTGCACGGCTTCGGTGGACGATGGCGTGCCGGGATTTATGAAAGGCACGGGCAAAGGCTGGGTGACGAGCGAATACGGGATGTTGCCGCGGGCGACTGAAGAAAGAACTCAGCGCGAGGCGACGCGGGGCAAACAGTCCGGGCGCACGTTGGAAATTCAACGGTTGATTGGAAGGTCGCTGCGCGCGGTGACGGACCAAGAGGCGCTCGGTGAGCGTACGGTGTGGATCGATTGCGACGTGATTCAAGCGGACGGTGGAACGCGGACGGCTTCGATTACCGGGGCGTTTGTGGCGCTGGCGCTGGCGTTCGAACGACTGGTGGCGGCGGGGATTTTGAAGAGTTCGCCGTTGATTGATACGGTGGCCGCGACGAGCGTGGGAATTGTGGATGACCGCGCGCTTCTGGATCTGGCTTATGAAGAGGATTCGCGCGCGGAAGTGGATATGAATGTGGTGATGACGGGCAGCGGACACTTCGTCGAGATTCAGGCTACAGCGGAAGGCCGGCCGTTTAGCGGGAGCGAAATGCAAGATCTTCTGGCGTTAGCTGCGGCTGGAATTCGCCGATTGACGGAAGACCAGCGCGCGGTGCTGCCGGTTAAATTCAGTGCGCGCTCACGTTAAGTTATTTCTGGCTTCATCCAATCCTGGAAAACTTGGGGAGTATCGTGCTTTGGCGCAGACGAGTGCGCCGGGAGCGAACAGCTCTCCTGAAGCGCGCGTGCAGATCGAGTTGTTGCCAGCATTCGATTCCCTGCCGTCCTTTGATGAGGACGCGCCCACGTTTGCTGAAAACGCTTTGGGAAAAGTACTTCATTGTTCACAGCTTGCAGACCGACTCGTGTTTGCAGACGATTCCGGGCTTGTGGTTCCGGCACTTGGTGGAGCGCCGGGCGTGCACTCCGCGCGTTACGCGGGGCCAAATGCTACCGATGCGGAAAGAGTTGCGAAATTGCTCGGAGAACTTCGCGGAAAAGCAGGGGTGGAGCGAGCGGCGTATTTCGTTTGTGCGATTGCTTTAGCGGAGAAAGGTCGGGCGATCGGGATTGTGACGGCTCGCGTGGACGGCGAGATTTTGGAATCACCGCGAGGGAGCGGCGGCTTTGGATATGATCCTGTGTTTTACTTCCCTACTTTTAGAAAAACGTTCGCGGAACTTTTACCGGAAGAGAAGAATTTGTGCAGTCATCGCGGCAAGGCGTTTCGGAAGCTGCTTACGGGATTGGGTTCTTTGTAGTGGCGCAGCGCGCTGCGTCACTACAAAGACGGCGGTAGGACTAACCAAAGGGCCGACAGACAGGAATGTCTGTCCCACCGTATGTGATATTCTTGCGCGTCATGCCGATGAAAAAGATAAAGAAGCAGAAAACATCAGAGGGTAAGAAAGCGAGCGCCGCGAGGTCTGGGCAATCTGCAAAGAGGGTGGTCGCCGCGAAAAAGACAGCGGCGGCAGGAACGGATCCGAAACGTGTCGCTGCGATCCTGGCGAAACTGGATGAGGCGTATCCGGCAGCGATTTGCGAATTGAAGCACGAGAGCGCGTTTCAACTGCTGATTTCTACTATTTTATCGGCGCAGTGTACGGATGTCCGGGTGAATCAGGTAGCTCAAACGCTGTACAAAAAGTATACGACGCCGGAAGCATTCGCGTATGCGAATCCCAGCGAGCTGGAGCAAGAGATCCGGCCGACGGGGTTTTTCCGGAACAAGACCAAATCGATCATGGGAGCGAGCAAAGCAATCATCGAGAATTTTGGCGGACAAGTGCCGCGCACGATGGAAGAGATGCTGACACTGCCGGGAGCGGCGCGAAAGACAGCGAACGTAGTGCTAGGTACGGCGTTTGGGATTGCGAACGGAATCGTTGTGGATACGCACGTGATACGCATATCCAACCGGCTAGATTTGTCGCGAAATCAAGACCCGAAGAAAATCGAACAGGATTTGATGAAGGTGATTCCGAAAGAAAAGTGGATTCAGTTTTCACACCAGATTATCTGGCACGGGCGACGTGTTTGCCAGGCACGGAAACCGAAATGCATAGAATGCAACCTCGAGAAAATCTGCTATTCGAAAGACAAAACGATCTAGACAGAACCTCACTCACAATGGCGCACCTGATGTTTCACCGATTCGCGCCCACCAAATCAGAAACGAGCTCCACGTGGACGCAAATTGCTATGACTGCACTTCGGGCTGAGCTTTCACGTATTATGCAGCCATGCGGATTTTGCTCGTCGAAGACGATCCGGGCGTGCGCCGTTTTGTAGTCAAAGGACTGCGCGAGCAGGCTTACGCAGTCGACACCGCGGCCACGGGCGAAGATGCACTCTATCAAGCGGATATCAATGAGTATGACCTGATCATTCTGGACGTCATGATTCCCGCGCCCGACGGATTCGAAGTTTGCCGCAGGCTCCGGAAGTCTGGCCGCCGAATGCCCATCCTGATGCTTACCGCCCGGGACGCCGTTGAGGATAGAGTCAGCGGGCTCGATCGCGGAGCGGATGATTACCTGACCAAACCATTCGAATTTCGCGAGTTATTGGCGCGGCTGCGCGCGCTGCTCCGGCGTTCGTCGGAACTGCATCCACCGCGACTGAGTGTTGGAGATCTCGAGCTAGATACAGCAGCGCAAAGCGCAACGCACGCCGGACATGCGATTTCACTGACGCACAAGGAATATGCGCTGTTGGAATACCTGGCGCGGAATGCAGGAAGAGTGGTGAGCAGAACTGATATTGCCGAGCACGTCTGGGATGAAAGTTTCGATCCATTTTCAAACTTAATCGAGGTTTATATCAACCGTCTTCGCCGGAAGATCGATCCAGATGGAAGCTCGGGGCTTTTGCAAACTCGGCGGGGTGCTGGTTATATCCTGAAAACCGGCGAAGATGCGGACAGCGGGAGCCGCGCGCCATCAGCAGGGGCGCAAGGCAAGACGAATGCAGCCGACCGCAAGAAACATGCTTGATTCCGTTCGAGTTCGCCTGACGGTGTGGTATTCGGCGGTCCTTGCTGTGGTATTGGTCGTGGTATCTGTGACGACCTACCTGATCGTTCGAAAGACGTCGATGCAGCGGACGGATTCAGACTTGGCGGTATTAGCGGATTCGTTTCTGGTCACTCTTCAGGCTGAGTTGGGCGATGCTCCCGGCGGTGACGGTTCGGCAATTTTATCGGCGGCGAAACAGTCCATGGTGGAACATCGATCGAATAGCGATGCCTTCATCGTTCTGGATCCGGGCGGAGGGATCATTGCTACCTCAACTGATGTCATTTCTTCCTCCGCGCAATCTGAAGATGGTGTGAAGCGCTCGGTCGCATCCAGCGACTTTCAGCATTTCGCAAGAATCGGAGAGAGCAAGGCTGCGGGGTGGGAAACAATTCGGGGAGAACACTCTCGATTCAGGGTCTATTCACGTCAGTTTAAGGCCAATAGCCAGCCCTACCTTTTGATCGTTCTTCATTCGCTGCATGCGCAGAATGAAATGCTGGAAACGATTCGGCTGACATTCATGTGGATGATTCTTGTGGGTCTGATCCTGGCAGGGACGGGCGGGTATTTCCTGGCGAGAAAGAGTTTGGCTCCCGTTGTCGCGATGGGCGAACATGCTCGACGCATCGGTGCAATCAATCTGCACGAGAGGCTTCCGGTGCTGAATGCCAACGATGAACTCGGACAGTTGGCCACTACCTTCAACGATCTGCTGGATCGGCTCGACCAATCGTTTGAGCGCCAACGACGGTTCATCGCGGATGCCTCTCACGAGCTTCGGACTCCGCTCGCGATTTTGCGCGGCGAGGCCGAGGTTGCGATTTCGCAGCACGGACGAAAAGCGGAAGACTATCTGGAATCGCTGGGGATTCTGCACGAGGAAACTTCACGGTTAATAAAAATCGTGGAAGACCTTTTCACTCTGACCCGAGCGGACTCCGGGCAATATCTTCTCTCGCCAGAGAATATATATCTGGAAGAGGTGGTGGCGGACTGCGCGCATTCGGCGAGGACCCTGGCTCGCGAGAAAAACATTGAATTGAGCGTCGATGCTTCCGCAGAATGCTTGATTCGCGGCGATCAGGCTCTTCTCCGTCGGATGATCCTCAACCTTCTGGATAACGCGATCAAGTACACGACGGAGGGGGGGCGGGTCGATATTGCATGTCGCGCCGTAACTGCGGGCTTCGAGATTCACATCACCGACACGGGACCGGGGATACCGCCTGATCTGCACTCTCGCATTTTCGAGCGGTTCTTTCGGGCTGATCTTGCGCGATCTCGATCCGGACGCGAAGGCGGAGCAGGATTGGGGCTTTCGATCGCTCTCTGGATTGCTGAGGCGCACCACGGCCGGCTGGAACTAGTCCGCTCCGATGCGGCGGGAAGTCACTTCGCAGTGTATTTGCCGGGGCCTGGTATTGCGCTTACGGGGACGGATTAATCGTATGTTTATCTCGATGTCGCTACATTCACTTTAGCGGAACGTGAAGACTTACGGCCGCTCGAGAGAACGTCTGTGAACATCCCGTATTGCTGGTATCGGTCTACAGTTTTTGCGCTCGCGGCGCTTACTTTGTTCTCCTTACCTGGCGCGAGCCAGCAACCCGATAATCCTGCGCCAAAAGTAAACGCGTCTATTTCTTCGCCGAAGAGTTCGCAGTTAGCCGCTGAGGCGGCCTCACCATTGCGCTTGACCCTACAGGACGCGCTTGCTCGAGCGCAGACAAACAGCGTCGAATTTCAAGCGGCGGCGACGGATGCTGCCATAGCGTCTGAAGACCGCAAGCAGGCGCGCGATACATTGCTGCCGACGGTCGCTTACAACAATGAAGTTCTATATACGCAGGGCAATGGCGCGGGCGGCGTTCGTTATATTGCGAACAACGCTGTGCACGAGTACGTAAGTCAGGGAAACGTTCATGAAGCGATCGACCTTGCTGGGGTGGCGAGCTACAAACGCACAGAAGCTGCCGTAGCCATTGCGCGGGCGCAGGCAGAGATTGCATCGCGAGGCCTTGTTGTGACGGTCGTGCAGGACTATTTCCGAGTCTCGGCCGCACAGAGCAAGATGGAAATTGCCCAGGGAGGCGTTTCGCAAGGGGAAGAATTTTTCAAGTTAACGGGACAACTTGAAAAAGGTGGTGAGGTGGCGCATTCCGATGTGATTCGTGCTGAATTGCAAATGCGTGACAGGCGACGGCAGTTGCAGGAAGCCCAACTCGAGCTTCTGAGAGCCAAACTGGATTTGGCCGCGCTCATTTTCCCAGATTTCAATGAGAACTTTGAAGTTGGCGACGACCTCCATGCGAACGTTCCGTTGCCGACTCTGGAAGAAATCAAAGAACAGGGCGCTCGGGACAACCCAGAATTACGCGCGGCGCTGGCAGGAGTTCAAGAAGCAAGGTATAGCGTCTCGGGTGCGAAAGCAGGCTACTTGCCTGCACTGACGCTCGACTATTTCTACGGAATCGATTCAGCTCAGTTTTCAACGAACAGCGTGATCGACAACCAAAGGATCCATAATCTCGGCTCTTCGGCTTCCGTAACATTGAACATTCCGATTTGGAACTGGGGCGCAACACAAAGCAAGGTGAAGCAAGCCGAGTTGCGGCATGCCCAGGCACAACGCGAACTTTCGCTAGCGCAGCGTAAGCTGCTCGCCGAGATGCGGGCGTTATACGGCGAAGCAGAAACAGCTTTGAATGAACTGGAGGACTTGCAGCGATCTGCGGACCTGGCTTCCGAAAGCCTGCGGCTGGCAACTCTTCGCTACAAGGGAGGAGAAACGACCGTGCTGGAAGTGGTGGACGCACAGAATTCGTTCGCGCAGGCGAATACCAGTTATCAGGATGGGGCTGTGCGTTATCGTGTGGCTCTGGCCAATCTGCAGACTCTGACGGGAGCTTTGACGACGCCATGAGGGCCGACTCATTACGCGGGGGACTGCGGAGTCCTTTCCTTTACATCGCATTGTGTGTGCTCACATGCGTAGCACTTGGATGCCGCCCAGAAGAGAAAGTGAAAGACCCAGTCGTTTCGGTGCAAACGACTGCGGCGCATCGAACCACAATTTCGCAAGTAATCTCGGCGGACGCCGTAGTATTCCCATTACAGCAGGCGGTTCTCACTCCAAAGATCACGTCAACGATTAAGTCGTTTCTTGTGCAACGAGGCAGTCGCGTTCGCAAGGGACAATTGCTCGCGATACTGGAGAATGCAGATCTCTCGGCGGCCGCCGAGCAGAGTAAGGGGGAATTCGAGCAAGCGGAAGCTGGTTACGCCACTACCACCGGTGCGAGCCTGCCCGAGCAGATTCAAAAAGCGGAGCTGGACACGGCTGCGGCGAAAAGCGCTTTGGATGCGCAACAGCAGATCTACAACAGCCGCAAGGAACTTTTCGATCAGGGAGGAATCCCGCGGCGAGACTTTGATTCTGCGCAGGTGTCCCTGATGCAGGCGCGCAGTCAGTATGAACAGGCTCAGAAGCAGCTCGACGACTTGCATAAAATTGGAAGAGAGCAAGCGCTGAAATCCGCAAACGGCCAGCTCGCGGCGGCCAAAGGAAAGTTTCTCGGCGCGCAAGCGCTGCTGAGCTATTCAGAGATTAAGAGTCCCATCGATGGCGTAGTGACGGAGCGGCCTCAGTATCCTGGCGAACTCGCGGCGGCAAATCAGCCGCTGCTCACAGTGATGGATCTTTCGAAGCTAATCGCAAAAGCGCACATCGCGCAGTCGGAGGCCGTTGCACTAAAAGTAGGCGACGCGGCTGAGATGCAGCTTCCCGGGTTGGACGAAAAAGTGAAAGGCCGCGTGAGCTTAGTGAGTCCAGCAGTCGATCCAGGAAGCACGACCATCGAAGTGTGGGTCGAAACAGCCAAGCCTGGATCTGCGCTCAAACCTGGAATGACGGTGCAGGTGCAAATCGCGGCAGCGACTGCGAAGGATGCCCTCGCCGTCCCAGCCTCAGCAGTTTACAAAAATGCGGATGGGACGAGCTTTGTTGTGGTTACCGGCGCCGACGAAAAGGCTCACGTCAAAGCGGTCGAGACTGGCATAAAAAGCACGACGGAAGTTCAAATTCTCAGCGGGATCAAAGAAGGCGAGGCCGTGATCACTTCCGGCGGCTATGCGCTGCCGGACAACACACTAATTAAGGTGGAAGCACCAGCGCCAGCAGAGAAAGCCACCGGCTCCGCCGATGAGTCCGACGCAAGGGGCGGCGACAAAAAAAAGCCCGTTGAAAAGGCTAAGGACTAAGCGAGATGGCCCTGGAAGCGGATTCCGGTTCGAGTGTGCCCGCCGCAAGAATGGCGCCTTGGTTTGAGCGTCTTTCGCGGCCGATTTTATTTCTGGCCATCAGCCTCGCGCTAGTCGGGGCATATTTGGCATTCACCATTCCCGTCTCGGTGTTTCCCAACACAGATTTTCCGCGAGTCGTCATCGGCGTCGACAACGGCGTTACGCCGATCGATCAGATGCTGGTAACGATCACGCGTCCCATCGAAGAAGCTGTGAACAGTGTTCCTGGATTGCAGAGAGTTTTATCCACCACGAGCCGAGGATCGGCGGAGGTTGACCTTTTTTTCGACTGGAAGAGCGACATGGTCCTGACGCTTCAGCGGGTGGACGCTGTCGTTGCGCGGTTGCAAGGTGAACTACCGCCGTCGGCTAAGCTCGAAACGCACCGGCTGACATTCGCGAGCTTTCCGATTCTTGGGTACAGCCTTACGTCTGAAGCGATTTCGCAAGACAAGCTCTGGGAAATCGCCACGTATGACATCAAGCCGCGCATCAACCGCTTGGATGGCGTCGCTTCCGTCTTGATCCAGGGAGGGCGAGTGCCGGAGTTTCAAGTGTCGCCGGATCCGGCGCGACTGCTTTCGACGGGCGTTACCGTCACCGAATTGCTCGAGGCTATTCGACGAACCAACGTGATCGATTCGCCGGGCTTGCTCGAACACGATCATCAACTCGTACTTGGCCTCGTGAGTGGCCAAGTGCGCACGCCAGAACAGATTGGCAAAATCGTCGTCAAGAACACCCCGGCAGGTGTACCTGTGCGCATTGAAGACGTCGCAACGGTGGGGCCATCCGTCGGGCCGGTTTACACGATTGTTACGGCTAACGGGAAGTCCGCTGTTCTGCTAAGCATCAATCGCCAGCCGGAAAGCAATACGCTTGCGGTTGCCGATGAAGTCCACGCGCAGATCCAAGAGCTCGCCGCGACCCTGCCACCGGGTGTACACCTCGAACCCTTTTACGATCAGTCGACGATCGTGCACGACTCGATCGCCAGCGTCCGCGACGCGGTGCTTCTGGGTCTCATTCTTTCCTCTGCAATTCTAGTTTTGTTTTTGCGCGATTGGGGAACGTCCCTTGTCGCAGGCTTGGTGATTCCTGCTACTTTGCTGCTCACATTTATCGTGCTGAGGTTCACCGGCCAAAGCTTCAATCTGATGACGCTAGGCGGGCTGGCGGCCGCGGTTGGCTTGGTGATAGACGATGCCATCGTCGTGCTTGAAAATATCGTGCTGCATCGCGATGCAGGTGAAGGGCGCGCACAAGCCATCCAAAGCGCGCTTCGCGAAATCACTATCCCACTGGTTGGTTCCACCATCACGCCGATTGTTGTATTTCTGCCTTTGGTGTCCATCACGGGAGTCACTGGAAGTTTTTTCCGTGCCCTTGCCATCACGATGACGGTTTCCTTGCTCTGCTCATTGGTGCTCGCTCTGGCGTGGACACCGACCCTAAGCCAGTATTTTGTCCGCAGAAAGAGTGCGACGACAGATTTGTCACCGTCCGCTGAACGGGCTTCGCAATCGCAGGACATCGGCGCTCTCATGGTTGCAGAGGAAGCGCATATCAGCGGCCTCTTCGGCCGAATCGTGAATTTCTACGAGCGTTGCATGAAGAGAGTGATCCGTCGCCCCATCCTGCTGATCGCCAGCTCTGCGGCTATCGTTGTTCTCGCAGGTGTGTGCTACATGGTGCTGGAAACGGATCTATTGCCGGAAATGGATGAGGGAGGATTTATTCTTGACTACTTCACTCCACCGGGAAGTTCCTTAGCCGAATCGGACCGCATCCTTCAGCGCATTGAAAAGATTCTCCGCGATACGCCAGAAGTGGAAAATACATCGCGTCGCACTGGGCTTCAATTGGGGTTGGCTGCAGTCACGGAAGCAAATCGCGGGGACTTCACGGTGCGTCTGAAGCGCGACCGCAAGCGTGACATCAATGAAGTCATGGACGATATCCGCGCGCAAATTAAGGAAAGCGAACCTGCTGCGGACGTCGAGTTTGTGCAGGTCCTCCAGGATATGATCGGAGACCTCTCGAACGAGCCCGAGCCTGTGGTCATTAAGATGTATTCGCAAGATGCGAAGTTGCTGCTTAAATCCGCACCCGAAGTAGCTGACGCCATCGGAAATATTCATGGTGTCGTCGACGTCCTCGATGGCATCGAAAATACGATTAGCGGTCCGGCGATTACCTTTCAAATTGATCCGGCGACCGCGGCACGATCCGGATTTTCGGCCGAGGAAATCAACACCGATGCCGCAGCACTCCTGGAGGGCGAACCGGCCACGACACCAGTCATTTTGAACGATCGAGCCTATCCCATCCGCGTGCGATTTCCCGAGCGCATCCGTACGTCGCTGGAGCAGATGACCAACACCTTGCTCGTCAGCTCCACCAACCGCACAGCTACGCTCGGCTCGCTTGCAACAGTCACAATGGATCCAGGCGAAACAGAAATTAAGAGAGAAAACCTTCAGAGATTAGTCGAAGTGACAGCTCGACTTGAAAATATTGGCCTGGGGAAAGGAATTGCGGAAGTACAAAAGGTGGTTGCGGATCTTCACTTGCCCGCGTCGATCCGCGTCGAATATGGAGGCCAGTATCAGGAGCAACAGAAGTCTTTCCGCGATTTGCTGATGGTGCTTTTCCTAGCGCTCGCACTTCTATTTGTCGTGCTACTTTTCGAGTTCCGCACATTCTCCGCCCCGGTAGCAATTCTTGCATCAGCGTTACTCTCTACCTTCGGTGGGTTTTTGGCCCTGCTCGTGACGCGCACGAATTTTAATGTTGCGTCATTTATGGGAATGATCATGGTCGTCGGCATCGTCGCGAAAAACGGTATTCTGCTTCTCGACGCAGAGCAGGGTTTTCGCAGTCTGGGTTTTTCTTCCGCAGAGGCGATGCTTCAGGCGGGGCGCCGCCGGCTTCGGCCTATTGCCATGACCGCGCTGGCCACCATCGCTGGGATGTTGCCGTTGGCATTGGCCATCGGCGCAGGATCGCAAATGTTGCAGCCGCTTGCGATTACCGTGATTGGCGGCCTCTTGAGCTCCATGGTTTTGTCCCTTGTG
>Ga0265349_1000065_pt1 | contig 11330 bp, 10 predicted proteins | sample NSE1metagenome_FD_189092 | JGI IMG/M metagenome (GOLD analysis project Ga0265349, IMG submission 189092) | Soil microbial communities from Maridalen valley, Oslo, Norway - NSE1 | ecosystem: Environmental > Terrestrial > Soil > Boreal forest/Taiga > Bulk soil | place: Norway: Oslo | collected... | reverse complement strand
GCTGCGAATCGGCAGCTTATTAAGAAGCTAAATAAAGTTGGCGTGCATCCAACCGCCGAAAAACGAGAAGTAAAGAGCGACAAGTTCGCGGGGAAGAGCTTTGTGTTCACAGGCGGCTTGGCGAATCGTTCGCGAGAAGAAGCCGCGGAATTGGTGCAGCAGCATGGCGGAAAAATTTCCGGCTCTGTGAGTAAGAAGACAGACTATGTGGTGGTGGGGACTGATCCAGGCTCGAAATATGACAAAGCCAAGGAACTTGGCGTCGCGATCCTCACCGAAACGGAATTCGAGAAGCTGCTTTCCAGCAAATAATTGAGTAGAAATGTATGTGGGCCGTCGCGAAGGTTAATGGCCTTGAGCTTTTCGCTTTCTTTCGTGATCGCGCGAAAGCAAGAGGAACCGAGCGAGCAGGGCCGAGAGACCTAATGCTATGGCGGCGCAGAATAGAATGATCCTCGAAGCCTGCAGCGCCTTCCAGAGCGCGTGAAGCGCGGATGACAACCTGCCGGTTCCAGAAACCCTCGGAGCCACCCAGAACTCCCAAGCAAGCATCGCCAAGGCAATGAGAATCGCCGCAGCTAAGAGTTTTAAGGAATCGTAGGGAGGGCGTTCGTCAGTCGATTGGAGACTCCAAAGGACCAAGATGTAGTGATCACCTTTGTTCAAGGTGCGGATCGCATCGCTCCAGAGGCGTGCTTTTTCCGGACTTTCTTTTTTTACTCTTGCGTGCGCGCGGCGAAGAAGTTTTGCAATCTTGGATTCGTATTCTTCCGAATCGTATTGAGCTTCGAATTCTTCGTTGAGCGTGACCGGATCTTCCACTGCGTCAGGGCTTTCAGTGAAATACATCATCCGTTTTTCGAGGTCAGAGAGAGGCACGCCTTCGAGCGCGGCCTGGTGCGCGGTTTGTGCGACAAGAAAATTCTTGGCTTCGCGGACATGCATTGCGCGGATTGTAGGTTTCATTTATTCCGGGAGCAAGAGCAAATCCCACAGCGGCCGACGGTTAGCGCGGTTGGGAGCTAGGAAAACGGCTTACTAGATCGCTGAAAAGATACTCGTGTTCGCTCTGCACTCCCCAGCTTTCAAAGCGCGCCCAATACCAGGCGGGCTGCAAGTTGGAGCGAATCGTCGTCACTCGGGTGAGCGTGGTGCCGGTTGCGTCGCCTTTCAAATCGTATTCGGCGCCGTCAAACTCGAGCCAATGTCGTCCGGGCATGTTCGTCCGATCAATAGCGAGGCGCATCCTTTGCGGTGGATCCCATTCGAGGACAGACTCTTCAATGGAGCCTTGATCGAAATAGCAGATTCGTTTGCTGCCCACGGAAGTGCCTTGCAGCACGCACTTCTGCGGAATGGGCAACCCTATGTGCATTAGTAGGGGCTTTCTGCCAGCCAGTTTGTCGAGTGACTGAATATTCGCCCAGACCTCTTCGGGGGCTGCGGCCAAATGGATTGTTGATGTGATGGTTTGCGTCCGCGCTTGCGGGAATGCTTTGACTTCCAGCCGATGCCCGCCAAAAAGCAAGACGGGCGCAATCAGCAGAATGAGGCAATTCGTTTTGACACTCTCGAAAGGGCGAATCATATTGCGCAGAACTGTGCCTATCGCAACGCCAATCACAAGCGGGATAAAAATCAGCGGAAAGGCCAGGACCGCGCAAAGAATTCCTTCGGCATGCATGGCAATCAAAGAGCCAAGGCAAATCAAGAGCGAAATCGTGACTGACAACAAGGCCGCACTGGAAATTCCGCGCGGCGTGACCATGGCAATCGTCGCGCCAACCAAGAGGGGGAACAGGATAAAGATAACTTGGCCCATGCGTGGGCCGAGCGACATCTTCAATAGGAAGAAACCCGCGAGTCCATAGACGGTGCCCGCAATGACGCCCACGATTGCTCCGAGCCATGAGGGAAAGCCTCTTTGGAGGTCGAATGGATTTTGGCTTGGTGGATATTGGTCGGGCATTAGCTTCCTCCGGCTGGTTCTGATGGAACGAGGGTTTTCTCGACGGTAGCTGGCGCCGCTCGGCGGAGCAAGTCTTTTGTTTCTTTGAAGTTGCTGAAATGGAACAAATTTTTATTTTTGGTGGAGAGTTTGAGCGATTTGCAGATTTCGGCGGAGAGGTGCGGGAAACTTGGATGTGATCCACATCGATTGGCAACTTCTAGATTGTCCGAGTCATACCGCGATACAATAATGGTGGCGGGTGAGCCGGGTGATCGCTGGCTGTGCCGTGCAGTGCCGGGCTAAAGCCCGGTGCTACGCGGGCGCAGCGGGAGGAAAGTCCGGACACCGTCGTCGTAGGCTCGCGAGAGCCGGTGACGAAGAAATCCGGGGCCTTCGGGCTTCGGGGTAAACCCTTCGCCTGCTTTGCAGGCTCAGGGTAAAGGGCAACGCGCCTGGTAACGCCAGGGGGGCAGTAGCGCAGACTTCAGTCTGTGGAACTTGCTGCTGCGTGCGAATCGCAGCGAAAAAGCTCACAGGCTGAAGCCTGTGCTACTGTTCACGGAAAGTGCCACAGAGAATATACCGCCGGCTGGGAGAAGCACGGTGGCATCGCGCAGGAAAACCTGCGAGACGTCTTCGAAACGCTCGCTCAGTTTGGCAAGGGTGAAAAGGTGGGGTAAGAGCCCACCGCTCCGATGGCAACATCGGAGGCACGGAAAACCCCGCGTGGTGCAAGGCCAAATAGGAGGGGAGAGCCGGCCCGGCTCGCCGAGAATGCTCGCGCAAGTGGGCGTTTTCCCTCGACGATGGAGCAATCCGTCGTTAAGAGCAACCCTCGGGTAGGCTGCTGGATCCCGGTGGCGACACCGGGACTAGAGGAATGATCGCCGCTGCGTATTATCCTTCACGGGATGGCGCGCAGGACAGAATCCGGCTTACAGGCTCATCCGCTAATTTTTCTGAGACTTACAGAAAACCGTTTGGCCCCGCATAGTGACTGTGCGGGAAATAATTGGTCGCTCGAAATCCATCAGAGCCACGACTTACCACAACAGTTTCATTCCAAATTACACCTGGCGCGTGCTCGAGGCTGTTGACGTGATTACACCCGTTGCCGGAGAAGGGTCGTCACAGCATTCGTCAATTTCGCTTGATGATAAAGACCGTCTTGTCGTCGATACGATATTCTTCGCCAATCTGTCGCAGACGATCGTCTCGTTTGACAGCGTATTCGAGCAATGCGTTGCACATGTCTTTTGGCGTCTGCCTGTTGTGCTCACGCATGACACTTTCCAGCTGCCGACGTTCTTCCTTGTCGCTGCCGTCATAAACCCCGTCGCTGTAAAGAAAGAAAATGTCACCCGGACTCAATAGGGTTAGCTCCGCCACATCCGAGGAATTCGCGCTCCCCTGCCGGGGTTCCAGGGAAAAGTATTTGTTGTGATCCGGATGATCTTCAGGGATCTGCACGCCGAGCGGCAGGAATTGAACCATCTGGTTTCTATCTATGTCCATGAATTTGCGGTATTCGGCAGAGAAAACCAGCGGCGGTGGATGCCCAAAATTAACGAATCGAAAATTTCCATAAGGGCGTACTTCACCGTAGAGCATGGTGGCAATTTCCTGCGCGTCCTCGTTTTCGCTCCTACCGAGGGCATTCCGGGCCGTGAGGGACTGCGCCAATCGCAGGTTGATTTGCTCGAAAAACTCCGTAGTCGTCTTTCCCTGGTGATCGAGTTCGGAAAGCATAAGGGCGTGAAAGGTGTCGTGAACCGTCGAAGCGATTTTCGCTGAAATGATTCCGTGGCCTTGAGCGTCCACGACCAGGACACCCGCTGTGCTATGAAGTTCCTGCAGATCTTCCGCAACTCGCACCTGCTCCGAACTTCGTGCGGCTCTATATTCACTCTCCATCTCAGGTTTGTAACCCGGCCTTGATTTCAACCATTTGACATGGTCATCCACTGAATTGCGTGGCGCCGCGCCCGCCGGAAGCAGCTCGAGGTACTCCTTCGATCGCTTCAGGGCTCGCTGAATTCGCGCATCGATGTCGTAGCGCTGATCAAAGTTTATGTATTCAAATAGGTCGCCGCCAACCGTCCCGGCGGGGATGGAATTGCCGTACATCTCGATTCCTTGTACATGAGGAATCGCTCCTTCCACGGGCATCAAGCGCTCGCGTAGATACTCGTCGATACTTATGGGGTTGTAAGTGTTTGCCATAAGGGAATTCGAAGTGAGCCGAACTCATCCTTTTGATGTTTGCCGAGGGCGCGAGGATGTTCCAAGCTTTTGCATTGCGTCCGATGTCTTGCAGCACCGGCCTGATTTTCCGGCTTATATGGCTCGACGGCCATTTCTCGCGACCCACCGAAGTCCGGCGCAGATGGAACCATGAGATGTTCACCTGACGGTGTTTCATCAACACAGCCAAGCTATGCGGAACACGCCTACGAAGATTTTGGTGACGGCGAGAGCGCAACAGAGGCTTCGCTGGTAAGGACGCGGAAAACGAATGTCTCCTGGAGATACAGCCTCACCACGGTATCGGTGTGGCTGAGGTAACCGATCGAAACATCTTGTCCGAGGGTGAGCTCGAAATCGCCGCCGCGCGTGGTCAGGACGAACGCACCTTCGATGGCTGGCGCCCAGATTAGATTGCCGTCGACGATACGCTTGACGTGCTCCAGGACGGGGTAACCGTGATCGCGGGTTTCGGCGAGCGTGGTGTATTCGTTGGCTCCGAGCAAGACCGAGTAAGGGCCGTTCACGCCGACAAGACGTAGCTGGCTCAATGCGTGTGCCACCGCGTCCGGATATTCGCGCACGTCGGCGGGCAGCGTTTCGATGGGATTACTGGTGCCTTGCCGAATGCCTTGGATACCTGCGTCGGGGTATCCGTTGAAGATGGCGCGATCTTCGGCAAAGGCAAGTTTTTTCGCGGCGTCTTTTGCAGGCTGCCAATCGGAGTCTTCCGAACCTCGCTCTACGTCATCGATCGTCTGACGGGATAACTCGAAAGGAGCACGCAGCTCACGAGAGGCTTGACCTCTCGTTGCCTTGCGATGATGCCGTCCGCAGGAGCGGAGATCGACCGCAGATGGCCGGTGGCAACTCCCGGAAGAGCCAGTCCTCCAGCGGAAGGAACGTCAACGGCCCGCCGTCCGGCTAGATACCGCTTAAGCGTTCTGGTTGTTTCCTCCTCGATCAGCGACCATGCAGCGTCAGAGATGGGAGCTAACTCTCGATGCAGATTATTCATCTTTGTGTCCTTTAAGCGATCCTATTCCGAGCGTTTTTGATGCATCGCCCGCGGACGAGACCGAAGGCGCGTCCGATGCCGGCGATGATTCGATGTCGGCGGAGTTCGGCGGGTCTCCGCTGATATTGTCGAGAAACGTGGAAGACGGTGCAAAAAATAAACTTCCAGTAGCTGCCTTGCTGAAATCGAGAATGCGGTCGTAATTGCCAGGTGGACGGCCCACAAACATATTTTGAAGCATCGTTTCGGTGATGCGCGGAGTGCGGCTATAGCCGATGAAGTAGGTTCCGAACTCGCCGTGGCCGGGGCGCCCGAAAGGCATGTTGTCTCTCAGAATCTTAACTTCTTTTCCGTTTTCTTCGATCACCGTGAGCGCATTGTGAGCGTATGGCGGCTTCTCGGCGTCCTTCAGCTCGATGTCCGAGAGTTTTTTGCGACCAATAATGCGTTCTTGCGTCTCAACCGGGAGTGCGTTCCATCCCTTCATATCGTGAAGATACTTCTGGACGATGACGTAGCTGCCCCCCGCAAAAGCTGGATCTTCGTTACCGACAATGGCAGCCTCGCTCGCTGCGCCGCCTCGGGGATTTTCTGTGCCGTCGACGAAGCCCATCACATCCCGATCATCGAAATAGCGGAAGCCGTGAACCTCGTCGGCGACCGAAACAACATCGCCAATGTTGTCCATGAGTTGTGTGGCCAATTCAAAACAGAGATCGGGGCGTTTGGCTCGAATGTGGAAGAGAATGTCACCCGGAGTCGAGACGGCATGGCGACCCCCTGAGCGAATCTCCTGAAAGGGATGGAGCTCAGCGGGGCGAGGCGATCCAAAGAGTTTGTCCCAGGCGTCTGAGCCGAATCCAACGACACACGTGAGACCAGCTTCCACGTCTCGAAACTCGACAGCGCGCACAAGCCCAGAGAGGTCCGCGCAGAAGGATCGTAGCGTCGCATAGTTGTCTTGCTCCGGGCGAATGCAGACGACCAGAAAAATCGCCGCGCGTGTGAGCGGGCCGACCACACCCTGCGGAAGAACGATCTCGTTTAGTTCTTTGGGTGCGTCCATTATTTCAATCTCAGTCCCGATCTCGATTCACGATGATGCCCATCTACCTGAGTATTCTCAATAGGTGTGGCGAGCGCATAGAGTACACCAAACTCTTTGAGATGACGAAGAAGAGCTCTGGCGCCGGGGAGCGAGCAGCGCGCTCAGTCCTCAATCGAAGGGGAAGTCCTGGCGCAACCGCTTAAGCGAGACGCGTAATTCCAGGGTATCCATCAAATCCCGTATCGAAACTCAAGATCGCACCTACTTGATGCTTCTCCATAACGGCCAGGTGCAAAGCATCCCGCGCGGACAACCGGGCATGGCCCATGACAATCTCTTTCGCGCGTTCCGCCGCGGCCTGATCAATGGCAAACACTTGATCTGCAACACCGAGCAATGCGTCGAAAGCTGGCTGGATCGCATCTCGGCGGTTAATTGCCACATAGCGATGCAAGATTTCTTGTAGTACCTCAGCGTCTGTGACGAGACGCTCCCGTTCACTGGTCAGCTTCTCAAGCAAGCGTCGCGCGTCTGCCTTATGAGGGTGTGGCGCGCCAACGAGGTACATCGGAATATTCGAATCCACAAAAATCATGATTGTGATTCGCCGATGTAACCACTTTCGATTTCCGCTAGCATGGCGCCGATTTCACCTGTAGGGAACTGGTGACGTGCCGCTGCGCGGATGATTTCGAGCTTCTTGCCGACGTCGGCGGATGGTTCTCGGCGGCGAGCGAGCGCCAGCGCCTGCCGAACCCATTCAGCGATCGACATATGGCGAGAGCGGGCAGCTTTTTGAATTTCTCGGTATTCGGGATCGCGCAAAATGACTTGAAGTCTCTTAGCCATAACATGAGTCTAAATGACTCATTGGCGTGAGTCAATCTGACTCCTTGAATTTACACCTCTTCGGCAAGCCTACTGTTGGTTTCGAGTTTCTGCTGCGGTAATGGAGCGGCTGTGATACTTTGCGAGCCGCGTCGATCATAATTTTGCGAGGTAAAGCATGTTTGGACGAGCTTGGTTCGTCTGCGCAGCTATCGTTCTTGGCGCTGTAACAGGCATTGGGTCACGCGTCGCTGCCCAAACCGCGCCTCCCGCATCCGCGCAAAACTCCCAGCAAACGGCCCAAGCGCCGCCGCAAACGCCCCCAACTGCAACCGCACCGACGCGGGCTGACATTCTGCGCGGAGCCTACGGCCAATATCGCGCCAACAACGATTTGCTTTTCTACCATCTAGATGTGCGCGTTGACCCCGAAAAAAAATTCATCAGCGGGAAAAATACTATTCGCTTCAAGATGCTCAAGGACGATACGCGCATCCAACTCGATCTCCAGCAGCCTCTCAACGTCGGCAAAATTCTGCTCGGCGCGACCGAGCTCAAATACGAGCGCGAGTTTGGCGCTGTGTTTGTAGATTTCCCGCAGACCCTTCGAGCGGGGCGCGTTTACTCGATCGACTTTTATTACTCCGGGAATCCTCTCGAAACAGGCCGATTCGGCGGCATCGCGTTTCGCAAAGATCTCGCTGGGCGTCCCTGGATTAACACTGCCTGCGAAGGAATCGGCGCGAGCATCTGGTGGCCGAACAAGGACCAATGGCGCGATGAAGTCGAGAGCATGAAAATCAGCGTCTCGATCCCGAATGACCTCGTCGATGTCTCCAACGGAAAATTCATGGGCAAGACTGATCTGGGAGACGGCTACACTCGCTGGGATTGGCTGGTCCACTACCCTATCAATAATTACGACGTGTCGCTCAATATTGGCAAATACGAGCACTTTTCTGACAAGCTCGGCGATCTGCCACTCGACTTCTACGCGCTTCCGGAAGATCTAGACAAAGCGAAAAAGCAGTTCGCACAGGCCAAAGGCATGCTTCAGGCCTTTCAACACTATTTTGGCGAATATCCCTTCAAAAAAGACGGATACAAGCTGATCGAAGTGCCTTATTCCGGCATGGAACACCAGAGCGCGGTGACTTACGGAAACCACTTTGCCAACGGCTATCTCGAACGCGACTGGACTGGCGTGGGCATTAGCCTCCGATTCGATTTCATTATCATTCACGAAAGCGGGCACGAGTGGTTCGGCAACTCCATCACTGCTGCCGATCCGTCCGACATGTGGATTCACGAAGGCTGGACGACTTACCTCGAATGCCTCTACGTCGAATATATGTACGGCCACGACGACTACCTGAAGTACGTCAACGCCTACAAAATCAAAGTAAAGAACGCTAAGCCCATCATCGCAGAGCGTGGCATCAACGCAGAGCCGCCGCAAGACCAGTATTTCAAAGGGGCGCTATTTCTGAACACGCTGCGCAGTGTGATTAACGACGATCCTCGCTGGTTCAAGCTCATCCGTGATCTCTACCAGCATTTCAAATACAAAAACATCATGACCGAAGATATCGTCGCGTTTTTCAACCAGAAGACTGGCAAGGATTTCACGCCGATCTTTAACCAGTATCTTCGGCACACCGCGATTCCTACACTCGAACTGAAATTCAGCGCGGGGGAGGGAACAGTCTCCTGTCGCTGGAAAGTGGATGAGCCGGGATTTGCGATGCCAGTGCGCGTCGGGAAAAAAGAAAACTGGCAGCTTATCGAAGCCACGACCGATTGGCAGACCATGAAGACGCCGCTCGCGAAAGACGAGTTCGACGTGGCGACCGATCTCTACTACATCAATGTCGATAAGCAATAGCCAAGCGGGCCGCGATTCTTTTCATAAGCCCCGTAACGCCTGCTAGCTTTTCTTCACAGGGATATTTTGATTCAAACGGAAGAAATTATTTGGGTCGTAATGCGTCTTGACGTCGACCAACCGATCCCACCGTTCGCGATACGCTTCCGGCACGCGGTCCTGCTCGTCGCCGCTCATGAAGTTCACGTACACGCCTGGCGTCATGGATGGCCGCAGTTCGGCGAACAACCCGCGAACCCATGCGATGTTTGCGGCATCCTCTTCGGGCGCTAACCAACTTCCCAGCAGGTTTACGATGAACGGCGAACTGCGGTCTCCGAATGCCGTCTCGCCCGCGCCGATGCGTCCTGCCGCGCCGCCAAGGTAAGAGAGTTCAATCTGGCTCGCAGGGGAGGGAATCGTCGCGAGCGCCCGCACCATGCGCTGAATGTCCTCGTCCGCCAAAGATTTGTAGTAGCCGGACTTCGTGTAATACCGCCGGCCGTGCGGGAATTCATGGTCCGCCATGGTTTGTAAGTTGAGGAACGAAAGTTCGCTCTTTGTCACGGCTACCGGATTGCAAAGCGAAAGCCCGCGATCCACCCAGCCGTGCCCTTCTTCAAGATTGCCAACCCAAAGCAAACCCTGGCTCGCCGTCGGACGGCCGCGCAACTGAGCCGGAATATTTTCAGTGTGCGGAGCAATCGTGAGAGAGATTCCCCATCGCAAATTATCGGGAGCGTGAGGCATGAAGTCCCGCCATTGCTGCACGATGGCGGGAATATCATCGCCGAAGCACATGCCCGCGCCGAAAAGAACGGAAGAGACAGGATGAAGATTTACTTCGAACTCCGTCACGATGCCGAAATTCCCCCCACCTCCACGCAATGCCCAAAATAAATCGGGATTTTCCTTGGCGTTTGCATGAACGATCGATCCATCCGCGGCGACTAGCGTGAAGCCTGTGACGTTGTCGCAAGAAAGTCCGTGTATGCGATTCAGCCAGCCAGTTCCACCTCCCAAGACGAGACCTGCAGCTCCGGTGTGCGACACCACACCTGACGGAAACGCTAGGCCCACTTTTTGAGTAGCTGTATCGATGTCGCCTAGAAGACAGCCTCCCTCGAATAGCGCGCGCCGGCTCGTAGCGTCCACGCTCGCTGCTCGCATTCGGGAAAGATCGATCACCAGCCCGTCTTCGCACGTGCTAAAGCCGGCAAGGCTGTGTCCGCCGCAACGAATCGCTGTCAGCGCTTCCGCAGCCGCTGCGGTCTTTACCGCGAGCTGGACATCCGCAACATCGGCGCATCGGGCTATCAAACCTGGTTTGCGAGCCACCATGCCGTTCCAAATCCTCCGCGCGCCGTCATATTCGCCGTCGCCCGGGCGCAGCAAACCACCACGGAATTTCCCCCGTAATGCGGAGTAAACTTCTGCACTGGCTTTGCTCATGATGGCTATTCTGAGTGCTCTCGAAATCGAACGCGAAATATTCTAGCGTGTGAAAGCGAAAAACAGTCAGGAAACGCGCTGCCTGCTTGACATGCCCCGCAATCGGGGTATAGCTTTCGATTCGTTCCTTTCACAGCCTTCCTTTACCGTTTTTTGTTTTATTCAGGAGCAAGAGTTTGCCGGCTAAATCGCAAGATATTCTCCAGGCGGAATCTCGTCCTCAGTCTAATCTGAATTTCCCCATCGAGACTATTCGCTCGTTCTTTCCGGCGCTACATCGCCCTCCTGCTTTCACGTTCTTCGACAACGCCGCCGGGGCGCAGGTTCCGCAAGTCGTCTTCGACGCGATCAATCACCATCTACTCGAATGCAATGTTCAGCGCGGCGGACGCTATGCGAAAAGCCAGCAAGTGGACGCGACGGTTGCGCACGCCCGCGAAAGCGTCGCCGACTTCTTGAATGCGCGTCACCCCAGCGAAATTGCATTTGGAATGAACGCTACTTCTTTCATCCGTCTGATAAGCCTTGCGATCGGACAGACACTTGGCCAGCGCAACGAAATTATTGTCACCGACATGGATCACGAGGCCAATGTCGCCACCTGGATGGCGCTCGAAAAAGACGGCGCAAAAATTCTTTGGTGGAACATGGCCGAGGACGGCAACCTTCACATCGAAGATCTAAAGCCTCTTGTTTCTTCCAAGACCCGTCTGGTCGCATGCGCCGTTGCGTCGAATTCTCTCGGTTCCGTTGTCGACGTCGCCGGCGCTGCCAAAATTACGCACGACGCCGGCGCGGAAATCTTTCTCGATTGCGTCCACTACGGTCCTCACGGACAAATGGACGTTCAAGCTTTCGACTGCGATTATCTTGTCTGCTCCGGCTACAAAATCTTCGGGCCGCACATGGGATTTCTCTGGGGACG
>Ga0265349_1000064_pt1 | contig 11373 bp, 8 predicted proteins | sample NSE1metagenome_FD_189092 | JGI IMG/M metagenome (GOLD analysis project Ga0265349, IMG submission 189092) | Soil microbial communities from Maridalen valley, Oslo, Norway - NSE1 | ecosystem: Environmental > Terrestrial > Soil > Boreal forest/Taiga > Bulk soil | place: Norway: Oslo | collected... | reverse complement strand
GAGGACGGAAAACTCTCTTTCGATGCCCCGCAAACCGATTCCGCTGACGCCTCCGACAGCTACGTGAGCGATCCCGCGCATCCCGTTCCGTATCGTCATCGCCCCATCGATATGACCTATCCCGAGAATCATCCCGGCAGTTGGTATACCTGGCTTGTGCAGGATCAGCGTTTCGTCGACAACCGCCCTGACGTGTTGACGTGGCAGACGGAGGACCTGACGGAAGACGTCACCCTCGCCGGCCAGGTCACCGCAAAATTATTTGCTTCCACAAGTGGCAGCGATAGCGATTGGATTGTTAAGTTGATTGACGTTTATCCGCAAAAATATCCGGACGATTGGAAACTTTCAGGTTTCGAACTGATGATTTCTGATGAAATCTTCCGTGGCCGCTATCACAATTCCTTTGAGAAGCCGGAGCCGCTCAAGCCGGGCGAAGTGATGCCTTTCACGATCGATCTCCATACTGCGGATCACGTCTTCAAGAAAGGTCACCGAATAATGGTCCAAGTGCAGAGCAGTTGGTTCCCCCTATACGACCGCAATCCGCAGAAATTTATTCCCAATATTTTCGAAGCGAAAGACTCCGACTATCAGAAGGCCACCCAGCGCGTTTACCGCTCCAAGAGATTCCCCTCAAGCGTCGAAATCATGACTTTGCCTCAGAGCAGGGCAAGCGCGGGAAATTAATTATTCCAACAAACCTACAGGCCAGGAGGCCTCACCGCAGCCTGTCCGCCAGCGATGAGAGCGTTTCACCGCATAAGAAACGAACAGTTGCGGGCTCAGATCCAAGAAAGTGTATCTAGATTCCGTTAAATTGTGTTCGGACGACTGGACTGTCCCAATAGCGAACAGCTGTTCATATTCGGCCTACATTTATTAATAACTTCTAAATACATAAAAAATCGATTTTTACCGGCCCCACTGTAACCTCCAGAAAGCTATTTCCGTCTGTTCTTTGTTGTTTGAAGTTGTTATCTCGAAAAAAGGAACTTCTTCATCGAAATTTCGTATTCTCCAGCAAACACCCAGACGTTTTGCGCGTCTAATCTATATATAGGATGGGGTGTATGACTCCGAACGTTATCTCTGCACTGGATACCGGGATGGACGAACGATCAAACTTCGCGCCTCCTTCAGGCCCTCGTTTTGTGCGTTTTGGTCCTTTTCAGGTTGATCAGCAGCGGCAAGAAGTAACCAAGAGTGGCTCGCGCCTCAAGCTACAGGGAAAGATGTATCAAGTCCTCGTAGCGCTCCTGGAAAAACCGCATGAGGTCGTAACGCGTGAAGAACTGCGACAGCGTCTCTGGCCGGCCGACACGCACGTAAATTACGACGCCAACGTCAACACGACGGTGAACAAGCTTCGCCAGGTACTTGGTGATTCCACGGAAAAGCCTCTCTATATAGAAACGATTCCGCGCAAAGGATATTGTCTTGTGGTGCCTTCCGAAGTCTCAGATGTTTCGGGTGCGCCGCTCGTCCCAGAAGTCGTGCCGGATAACACTTCTGCAATCGCCACTCCGATTCTTAATACAGAGCCCGCAGCCGCACGCTCCGGCTTCTGGATACCTCTCAGCGTTGTCGGGCTTATCCTTGCCGGAATGCTTCTCGGCGCCGGCATTACTATCACGACTCTATTGATTGGTCATTTCGCGCAAGTCACACGCTGGCCATAAAGAGCAAAGAGAAAGTTAACTTCACAAGATAGAGCGATTTTGTCTGAGCTGGCCGCACGGTTGTCTCTTGCGCTCACGAACTACTGTTTTTGCGAGGCCGCCGTTTCTCCGGAATGAAACTCCGTCCACGGCCCGGCTTTCATGTCCCGCAAGTAAGGCTCCTGCCAGGAATATTCCGGATGTGCTGCCAAAAAAGGCTTCGCAAGAAAATCTTCTCCGCACGGATGCCCAGCCCGCGCCACCATCTTCATCTCTTTCGTCATACTGGAATCCGTCGCCTTGGCTTGCACGGCGCCGCCTGGAAAATAAGGCGTCCATCCCCACACATCCACGCCGCGTGGCGACGAATCAACGTGCCCGCATAATGTTCTCTCGTTCGATTCCGGTTTCTGGTGATAACTATCGACGTGATCGCCCAGCATTTTCTCTGCGAGGTTCACGTCAATCTTGCCTTTGTTCTCTTTCAGCAGCGCATCCCACCGCACACGCCGCGCATTTGGCGAAATCTCCAGATTGTTGGGTTCGAATTGTGGCGCATCCACTTTGATCACTTTCGGATCGCGCGCCCAGTTCGATCCCGCGAACGCGCCGTCTTTCGTCCGCCACAGCTTGTAAGCCTTCAGCCCCAGTTCGAGCTGCGCGATCTCGCCGGTCTTACTGTCGCCCAGAAGCCAGTCATTCGCGTAACCGCCGTTGTTACCATCCAGCATGATCTTTGTGTACTCGTCGATCGAGCCGGCGTATTGCAAAGCCTTTCTCGCGCGAACGAATTCAGCCTTCCCGTCGGGGTCCCATCCCTCAAATTGCGTGATCGTTGTCTCCGTCACCATCAAGCCGTCGCTATTGATTCCGAAATCGTCATCGCTGGCGATCACTCCCGGGAATCCATCCATCAAAATTCGGTGGCCGGTTTTCGGCGCAATGTCAAAAACGATGCGCCAGCGCTCGCCGTTCGAGTAATTTGTCCAGTTGTTGTGAGCCATCACGATCTTGCCATCTTTCGTCCAGCTTCCCGTTGCCACAAACGCGCTGCAATTTCCCGGGCTCTTCAAATTAGGCGCATGCGCCACTTTCTGCTGTTTGTTGTACCAAGGAACGTAGTAGTCCGGCAGCTCCTCAAACGCGTTCATTGCCACGATGTCGTCCACATCCAGCTTTGAGTTTGTTCGCGCGCGTAAGCCGTCTACGATGCCCTGCAATTCCTGCTGATACTCTTCATCAATCTTCGGCCAGAGCATTTCATGCGCAGCCTTGCGGAAGAACGCCCAGTCGCGCTGCGATTCGTGCATCATTCCGGCACTAACCGCCGCGAAGCCATCCTCGATATCAGGTGCCAGCAAATAGCCGTGCTGAAATCCGATCGTTGCCGGAACGCCCTCAAGATGCACGTAAATCCATCCGCCGTCCTCGAAGCGATGCGCGCTCGCAAGTCGCGGATCATTACCGCCAGTTGTTTGCATCTGCCCTGACACAATCGTCGCTGACGAGCCTCCGTTGCCAGCGGCAACGCCCGATCCATCGCTTGCCAGCCTCCAAAGCGCGCCTCCACCCAAAAAGACAACGAGAATCGCGGCCGCTCGTCTTGTCGAATGCGTTCCCACTGTTGCTTCCATCAAGCCCCCTACTTCCCTGCGACATCTCGGCGCGCAAAGACCATGCCCATTGTTCGTCCCGCATCCAATTTGAACCCGTTAATTGCTTGATTTGAATCTCTCTCGAATTGAATTGTAATCCCCATCTTGCTCAGACTGAACTCATCCTGTCCCGTCGCTGCGAACCCATCTGCGGGCAAGTTGCTGGTGTGTGTAAATCCGCCGCCATCTGGTATTCCCACGACCTTCAGCTTGCCGTCGACAATTCCCATGCGGTAGGTCACGCCCAGTTCGCTGCTCCAATAGTCACCGGTGTAGAGTCGAAGTTGTTCCGAGCTCATTGCAATCTCTTTCTTCTCCATCGCCTCGTGTTCAGCAGCTTTCTTTTCCTCCTTCGGCTTCATCATGCTGCCCAGATAAATGTCCGCAACCTGATGCGCGCGTCTCGTAGGATTTGCGTCGCCTCGGTTGCACAGGCACGCAACAGAAAAATGCTGCTCCGGGAAGCGCAAAAGTTCTGCTCTGTATCCACCCCACGAGCCGCCATGGCTCACGGTGTGCAATCCGCGGTAATCCGCGATGAACAATCCTTTCGCGTAGTCCAGAACCTTGCCGTTGTTCAGCTTGCCTTGCTCCTGAATTTCCGCCAAAAATCCCTTTCCGCCAATTTGTCCGCTGTAAAAATTCTCATCCCATTTCAGCAGATCCTCGACCGAGGTGTGCACCGCTCCATCGCCCGTCTGCTCGAAGTACGAAATGTTCAGCGTGTAACCATCCTTTCTCTCTTTTGGGTCGTAGGCCATCGCACGATTGGCGATCAATGCGGTGTGGTCGTCGCGGAATTGCGAATGTGTCATGCCCAGTGGAGTAAAAATATTCGCTGCGGCGAACTCGCGAAGCGTCTCGCCGCTCACGCGCTTTACGATGATGGACAACAAGAAAAATCCCGTATTGCTATAGAGCCAGTCGCTCCCCGGGGCAAAATTCAGAGCCTTCTGCCGCGTGATGATTTGCAGCGCATCCTCGTCCGTGGTCACGCTGTCTGTATTGATGCCCGCAAGGTCCATTAGCGTCAGGTAGTCGCGCAGCCCGCTGGTGTGATTCAGCAAATGGAGAATGGTAATCTTCGGGCCGTAGTCCGGTAACTCTGGGATATATTTCCGTACGTCGTCGTTGATGGAGAGTTTTCCCTGTTTTTCCAGCAGCAGAATGCTCGCCGCCGTAAATTGCTTCGAAGTCGAGCCGATATCGAAGACGCTCTGCGGCATGATGGGAACATCTTCTTCGATATTCGCAAGGCCATAACCTCTGGCGTAAATGATCCTGCCGTTTCTGAAGACCGCCGCCGCGCATCCCGGCGAACCCGCTTTCGTAAAGTCCGCAAAGACCTCGTCCACAGCTGCGGAAGCTTTATCCTGGGCACGGCTCGCTCGCGGAGCGCTGCATGTTCCCACCACCAATGCACACGCAACGATGCCGCTTCCTACTCTCCGCAAAACGTCCATGCAATCCCCCCTCGCCGGTTCGTGCGCGCCGAGTCTATCTTCTTCGCGCCCGGGCTTCAATCCTTCGCGCGGTTCTCGTGTAAACTCGCTCTTCCGCCATGCTTACTGCCATCACGCGCGCCGTCAGCCCTGCCATTGTAAATTGCGAATTAAGTTTCATTTCGCGCCAGCCGATCGATCTGCAAATCGCGGTCGCGCAGCATCAAGCCTACGAACAGCTTCTAGAAAAACTCGGTGCCCACGTTGTTTCTCTCCCTGCCGAGCCTGATCTCCCCGATTCCATGTTCGTCGAGGATCCCGCCATCGTTCTCGACGAGCTCGCTGTTATTTTTTCGCTCGGCACCCAGTCCCGCCGCCCGGAAGCCGCTTCGCTAGCCGAAGCCATCTTCAAATTTCGCAAACTCGAACATGTGACCCTTCCTGGCACCCTTGAGGGCGGCGATATTCTCCGCATCGGCCGCAAGCTTTTTGTCGGTGTCACCAAGCGCAGCAACGCCGAAGGCATTCGCCAGCTCGCAGGTATCCTCGCGTCGCACAATTACGAAGTCATCGCCGTACCCGTCACAGGCTGCCTCCACCTCAAGTCTGCCGTCACCTTTCTTGGGCGCGGTACGCTCCTCGCCAACCGCGCCTGGTTCGACGCCGCTCCCTTTGCCGGTTACGACTGGATCGACGTCGATCCCGCCGAACCACACGCCGCCAACGCTTTGGCTCTCGCCAACACGATCATCTTCCCCGCATCCTTCCCCCCCACACGCGCTCGCATCGAATCCGCAGGATTCCACGTCACCTCGCTCGACATCTCCGAACTCCAAAAAGCCGAATCCGGCCTCACCTGCTCGAGCTTGATCTTCAAAGCTTAGTTTCTGATCTGCGAGACCTTCATTCCTACTCCGCCTACAAAAGAGAACGGCCACGCCGATTTCTCGGAGTGGCCGTTCTCTTGGGGACGTTTCTTCGGTTTACGTTCTTAGTTCGTCAGCTCCGTCACGCTGCGCGCCACAAACACCGGCTGGCTGCTGATTGGATCCTTCAGCACCACGCCGATCACGCGCAACGTATTCGTCGGATTATTCGTCAGGTCCTGCAGACTGGTCAGTCCGCCGCCAAACCTTGTAAACGGCGTCACGTAAACGGTCACCGGCCCGTTGAACAACACGCCTGCCAGTCCATTCGAATTGAACTGGAAGGTGCTGGCGCCCACATTCGTGCTACCAGACACCAGCGTGCCCGTATGTCCCTCATGTCTCAGCACCACGCGTTTCACCGTCACCGTTCCATTCGAAAATGGCCCGCCGATGCTCACGTGCTGCCCTGGAACAAGCAGTGCCGAGTTGAAGAAGATATTGCTCCACCTCGGATTGACGAACACGTTGTGCATCCAGTAGATGAAGTATTTTTCGTTGCCCGTCAGATCGATCGTCGAAATCTGCCCGGACGTGAATCCCGTTCCCGCCGGCAGCACATCGCGTGCGAAGAGATCGAAATCCTGCGCCGTGCCCGTTGGTGGGTCCACGTAGGTGATCAAGCCTCCCACAAAGAATTTGTCTTGCGAAAGAATGGCCACCGTGTCCGCCAGAAATGTCCCGTCGGTCTTGTCCAGAGTTCCGGAAATCGAAACGATCGACGAGCTGGTCAGGTCATTAATCGTCTCGCTGCCTTCCCATTCCGTCTGATCGTTTACGTTCACCGTGAACGCATGCCCGTGCGGCCCTTGAATCGTGAAAGAATTTCCCGTCGGGTTGAACGTCGTCACGCCAGCGATAAATTCATCGATATAGGCGTCCGCATCGCTCGGCGTAATCGCATTAACGTTGATTGTTGGATTCACAGCTCCTGTAATCTGGCCGTTCGTATCCAGCGCCAGCGACTTCCGGATGTCGAATTCGAAGCCCAGCCCAATCACGTTGCCCGTGCTCACCACGAGCGGATTGGTTAGGCTAATCGTTACCGTCGACATCGAAAGCGTTGCCGGCGGCGTGCTCGTCGAAGTCAGCGCACTGATCGTCGGCCGCGTCGGCGGAGTAGTCTGGGGATTCGTCACATTGAGGTAGTCAATTTCCGGATTCGCCAGCGTCACAATCACCGTGTCATAGGTCCCCGCCGGAATCGTGTTCAAATCCAGCAGAGTATGCATTCCGTTCAACTTCGCAAAGTCCACGGTCTGCTGACCCGTCGTGACTGTTATCGGAGTGCTCGTGCCTTGGGCAACGGCTATGCCCATAATGTCCACTTTGAACGAAACGACGCTTGGCAAAGGCGCGTCACCGCCGGACACAAAAACCGTCCCTGCCTGCTGCTGGGCAACCGGCATGGTTGTGCTTCCTCCCCCGCATCCCACCGCGAAGGCAATCAGCGCAAGCGCAAATAGTCCACTTAACCACTTCTTCGGATTCATCATTTTCTTTCCTTTCGTGCTTGAATACCCCGGAGGCGCACCACGCGCCCACCGACCCTTGCTGCATCTAACCCGGCTAGTTGAATTTAGTCGCTTCCTGTAAAATATTGATTCTAGGTAAGTTATAGACGTCCCGGGAGTCTGCTCGTCCCTCCATCGGCTCGCGTGCTCGCGCTAAGTCTTCCGCCTCCGAGTCTTCTGGACACTCTTCAGATTCTCTTTTCAATCTTTGCTAGGCGTCCGGTTTTTCTTGTGCTACTCTTTTTTCCGGCATGATTTCCATCGCGACGAAGCGAATTACCACTACGACGTCTATGTCGATTACCTCGACTAAGGCGAAGAAGACTATTTTCGCTTCCGGCGCGTGGAGAAACTGCTAGCAAGTTAGAAAAAGTTTCGAACCCACCGCCAGAAGCGAACCTGGCGGTGGGTTTCTTCTTTTAAACCCCGCCAGAGACGCTCCAGCGGAAACCAGGAGCGGATGTGATGAGCCCGGAATACTTGCAGGAAGAAGTGGCAGCGGATAGCTGTCTCGTCGAACCCTTTGCGCTCGCTAGCAATAGCACTCGCGAGATCCCCGATCAACCCGTTGTCGCCTTGAAGTTCGGCGGCACCTCTTTGCTTGGGGCTCAGCGCATGTTGCACGCCGCAGGACTCGTTCGCTCGGCTGCCCAGTCCTCGAACGTCATCGTCATTGTCTCCGCGATGAAGGGTGTAACGGATCGCCTTCTTTCCATCTCTCGCTGTCTGGCCGATGGAAAACTTTCTCATGCGCGCAACGAAGCCGAGGGCGTCATTCATCTCCACCTCGACGTGCTCCAGGATCTTCGACTTGATGAACAGGAGCACGATCGTGTCCGCCTCGGCCTCCAGCTTCTCGGCCGCGACCTTCTCCACGAAGTCCCTCTAAAAGGTCGCGTCGTCGCTAACGCCGAGCTGACCGATCGTCTCGCTTCTTTCGGCGAAAGACTCAGCGCACGCCTCTTTGCGGCCGCTCTCGAAAAATCTGGAATCCCCGCAGTTCCGGTTTCCTCCTCCGACTTTGTCCTCACTTGCGACACGTTCCTCGAGGCCAAACCTCAGTTGGACGAAACAAAACAACGTGGACGGGGAATTCTCCTGCCGCTCCTCGAAGCCGGACTTGTTCCCGTCGTCACCGGATTTATCGGCGCCACTCCCGACGGCCGCATCACCACCCTCGGCCGTAACAGTTCCGATTTTTCCGGCGCGATCATCGCTCACGTGGTGGACGCGGAAGAGCTTGTAATCTGGACCGACGTGGACGGCGTTTATACTGCGAATCCGCACGTCGCCGTCGAAGCCAAACTTCTCCACGACCTGAGCTATGATGAAGCGCACGCTCTAGCGGCCAGCGGTGCCAAAGTACTTCATCCTCACGTATTGCCGTTAGCCGCGGAAACGGAAATGACCATCTGGATTCGCAACACATTTAAACCGCACGTTCGGGGGACTCGCATTGGCCTGCCTCAAAATCCAAATGACCGCGCGCAGCGCGGAGGTGCAGCATGAGCGGGCATTCCTCAGATAATGGCGATAAGAGTGGCATGTCACAACACGATGGGCATCCCTTGCCTGGCGGTGCAACAAAGAAATGGCGCGCGGGCGTTCTGGGCGCAACAGGCCTCGTCGGGCAGCGCCTCGTAAAACTTCTCACGGATCATCCTTGGTTTGAACTAACCGAAGTGGCCGCCTCCGAACGCTCTTCCGGCAAAAGTTACTCCGAAGCTGTGCGCTGGCACCTCGACGGTCCTATCCCGGAAGCTGCGCGCAGCCTTGTCGTCAAGAGCCTCGATCCCAGTCTCGAGTGCGATTTCGTTTTTTCCGCGCTCGATTCAAGCGTAGCCGGTGGAGCAGAGGAAGACTTCGCCCGCGCCGGATATCCCGTAGTCAGCAACTCAAAAAATCACCGCATGGATTCCGACGTTCCTTTGCTCATTCCGGAAGTCAATGCAGCACATCTCGAAGCCATCCGCACGCAGCAAAAAAATCGCGGCTACGACACCGGCTTCATTGTCACCAATCCGAATTGCTCGACGGCTGGTCTTGTCCTCGTCTTGAAACCACTCGCGGACGCTTTTGGCCTGGAAAAGGTTTTTGCTGTCACACTGCAAGCCGTCTCCGGCGCGGGTTATCCCGGCGTTGCTTCCATGGACATCCACGCCAATGTCATTCCGTTCATCAGCGGCGAGGAAGAAAAGATGGAGTCCGAGCCGCAAAAGCTTCTGGGCAAATGGGACGGTTCCCGCTTCATCGACGCAGGGCTCGGCATTAGCGCCCACTGCAATCGAGTTCCCGTCCTCGAAGGCCACCTTGAATGTATCTCGGTCAGCCTTAAAAAAATTGCCTGCCTGAAAGAGGTCCGCGAAGCCCTGCGCAATTTTGAAGTCAACGCCGAACTCGCCTCGCTGCCTTCCGCCATACGCAATCCCGTGGTCGTCCTGGACGGCGACGATCGCCCGCAACCACGCCGTGACGTTCACGCCGGAAACGGCATGGCCGCCGTCGTTGGCCGCGTCCGCGAATGCCCGCTCCTCGACATCAAGCTTACCCTGCTCTCCCACAACCTAGTTCGTGGAGCCGCCGGCGCTGCTCTCCTAAACGCCGAACTCCTAGCCGCCCGGGGCTTCCTTCATGCGCGCGACGCTGCGAGTCAATCGGCAGACGAAGCCCTCGCGAGCAAGTGAGCTCTTACAGCACTCAGGTTTCGACTCCGTCGCCGTCCCGTAAACTCTCTGCATGCTGAACTTTTATCTATTGGTGTTCGCTGGAATCGCGATGCTGGCGTTTGGAATCTTCAGGTTTGTCCGGGGATCTCAAAAAATCCGCGAATTCATCAAGCAGAAGAAATCCAAGAAATTCTAGCAATAAGGGGAGTAACTTCAAGCGATCCCGAATTGATTTCCAAAACTCAACGAATCAAATGCGTCTCTTGGTTCTGCGCATCAACATAGAGCGCTAGCAATTCCGTCATTCTCTGCGCCCAGCGCTCAAGCCCATCAGCTCCGCCAAACGAAATAATGATCGCAATCACCTGTTTGGTCCCGAGCGTCACCATAGTTCGCTCCGAATCGCTCGTCGGACTTCCATGCGGCCCCAGCGCATCGCAAAACACCGGCAACCCTTCCAAATTCAAATCGTATTTCCCAATTCCTTTGTACGTCTCCTCAGCCCGACCCGCACGAAACACGATATCGCCTTGCACATGCGCCAAATCGTACAGCCCCACCGGCAACCGGCTCTCGAAGCTCACCAAATTGATTACGTCCACCACATTATTAATGCGTGGCAACCCCTTCCCCGCAATCACTCGCCGCAAAAGCGCTTCCGCCGATCCGCGATACCGAGCCGGGTCTTTCCCCAGCGCCTTGTAAGCCGCCCGCGTCGCCAAGATCGCTGCCGACTCCAACACCGCCTTCGGTTCCGCCAACTTCAAAACTTTTTCTTCGCAAACACGGAGCTCCTGTTTCAAGCCCTCAGGCGTCGCGCCGGTTTCCACTTCCGACGTAAGGCACGCCAGCGCAACACGAGGGCACCTCGCCTTCAGCTCGCCATCAATACTCACATTCATGATTTTCCAGCAGATGAACTTTCGAGATTTCGTTTCACAGTATGCAAACGGGGACCATCGTGCAATTCAGAGAAACAGAAGAATGGTAGGCTCGTGGGGACTCGAACCCCAGACCTCCACCGTGTCAAGGTGGCGCTCTAACCAACTGAGCTACGAGCCTACGGAGGACTTAGTTTAACACGAGTGATGGAGTCCGTGGCCAGCCCGCGCAGCGTCTCTCCGTGTGGCTATGATGCCGCTTTGAGTTTGCACGGGCCAGCCAATTTTCATCGCCGCCTTAGCACCTTCGATCCCAAAAAGACATCCCATCTCAACTATCCGTAGTCTAATAATCCAGGCCCAAGCAAAACGGGTGGGGAATGCGGTTCGCTCGCCAACTTATTTCTTTTCTGGCATGCCTTAGCATTCTTGCGTCCATCGAAACTCGTGCGGCGGACATAGGCAACTTCACCGGCTTCGTACTCGATGAAAACGGCGTTCCAGTCGCCGCCGCCCAAATAAAGCTTGAAGACGCCGCGGCTCACGTCTATCGCACAGCATCAGACGGCGTCGGCCGCTTCACTCTGCGAAATCTTCCGGCGGGCGATTACAAACTGGAAGTGCGCAA
>Ga0265349_1000062_pt1 | contig 11464 bp, 4 predicted proteins | sample NSE1metagenome_FD_189092 | JGI IMG/M metagenome (GOLD analysis project Ga0265349, IMG submission 189092) | Soil microbial communities from Maridalen valley, Oslo, Norway - NSE1 | ecosystem: Environmental > Terrestrial > Soil > Boreal forest/Taiga > Bulk soil | place: Norway: Oslo | collected... | reverse complement strand
CCTGATGGCGTCGGAAGAAAGGTTCGATCGGTGGCGAGCTCTGCTACAAGCCACTCGCATGTGGGAAAGAGTTGTGAACCAGCAGGATCCGAACAAAGGCGAGCATCAAGCGACTGTAAGCAAGCTCCTACAAGAGTTACTTCAGTGGGAGGACTTCTTTGCTTACCCTGGACAGGCATTGTTGAAGTTGTTGGGAGCCCGCGTGGCATCGAGTGATGCCGTTGGCACGGCTCGCTTGGTTCAATCGATCAGCAATGCATTGCTGACACACTCTTATCGGTCCAACGTCGCAGATTGGGAAGGCGAGGAACAATCTTCCATCAATCTTGGTGAAGGTGTCCCTGGTGCTGGAGAAGAACGGGCGGCATTCCGACCTTATTTCGAAGTGCTCGTAGTGAGTCCGGCGCGCCCGACAGCATGGCAGGAATTGGCGCAGGATCTCCGCCGGCTGCGCAGACCCCAGGACAAATTTGTATATGAACCCGTGTTTGTGAACTCATTTGAAGACGCGGTATTGGCAACGATTCTGAACGGCAGTGTTGAGGCAGTGATTATTTATGAGGGAATTTCGCTCGCCTCAACTCACAACAGCCCGGTTCTACGCGAATTTTTGACAAGCCATCTTGCCGCCAGCGGAATGGACACTAAATTGGCGGATTACAGTCTGGCACTCGCTCAGGGCCTGAAACAGTTGCGCCCCGAGCTGGATATCTATTACCTGAGTGACCGGCAAGTGGAAAAATTGGCCGGGGATGTCGCGGCGGATTGCATCCGTCGGATTTTCTACCAAGTTGAAGAACCATTGGAGATGCATCTCAGCATTCTCGATGGTGTTGCCGATCGATTCGACACACCTTACTTCGATAACCTGCAGAAATACGCGCAGCGTCCCATCGGAACATTCCACGCGCTGCCCATTGCCCGAGGCAAATCCATCTTTAAATCGAACTGGATCAGCGATATGGGCAAGTTTTACGGGATAAACCTGTTTCTTGCAGAGTCTTCAGCTACGACTGGTGGTTTAGATAGTCTGCTAGAGCCAACAGGCACCATCAAAGTGGCTCAAGAAAAGGCCGCCAGAGCTTTCGGAGCGGATCACGTTTTCTTTGTTACCAATGGAACCTCAACGTCGAACAAGATCGTGGAGCAAGCTCTCCTGGCGCCAGGGGACATCATGTTGGTTGACCGAAACTGTCATAAGTCTCACCACTATGGCGCGGTGCTTTCTGGCGCCTATCCCCTTTACGTCGAAGCTTATCCGCTCACACAGTACTCGATGTATGGCGCGGTTCCGCTGCGCACCATCAAGAAAGCCTTGCTTGATTTGAAAGCCGAGGGCCGACTGGAACGTGCGCGGCTTCTGGTACTCACAAATTGCACATTTGACGGACATATTTATAACGCCGAGCGAGTCATGGAGGAGTGCCTCGCGATCAAACCCGATCTCATCTTCCTTTGGGATGAAGCTTGGTTTGGTTTTGCTCGGTGGACGCCGTTCTACCGTCGGCGAACTGCCATGGGAGCAGCAGCTACCCTGGAGAAAAAGTTCAAAGATCCCGCGTACCGCGCCGCCTACAAAGAACAAGAAAAAAAACTGGGAGCCGACCTTAAGGCCAGTGAGAAAACTCTGCTGGAAGCCCGGTTGATCCCAGACCCCGAGAAAGTGCGGCTGCGGGTCTATCAAACAAACTCGACCCACAAGTCCATGTCCTGTCTCCGGCAGGGTTCCATGGTGCTGGTCAAAGATCAGGACTATCACACGGTTGAGGAACAATTCCACGAGGCGATTTTCACACACGCTTCTACATCACCCAACCTTCAGATTATTGCCACCTTGGACGTTGCGCGCCGCCAGATGGAATTGGAAGGCTACGAGCTGGTGAATCGCGCAATTCAGTTGGCGCTTGATTTTCGGCGTGAGGTGAAGTCGCATCCACTAATCTCAAAGTATTTTCGTGTGCTTGGCGCGGATGAATTGATTCCAGCTGAGTTCCGGAATTCGGGCTTTGTGGACTATCTGGCGCCCGGTGTGAATTGGGCCACAGCAGTAAAGGCCCTTAGAGATGACGAAGTCGCACTCGACGTTACAAGACTCACGCTAGTGTGCGGTTCTGCCGGATTTGATGGCACACAATTTAAGAGTTTGCTCGCCGCAGATTTCGACATTCAGTTGAACAAGACCTCGCGCAATAGCGTCTTGCTTCAAACGAACATAAACAACACGCGCAGCGACATCGCACAACTGATTAAGGTACTCGTTCAAATTTCCCAAGGCATTGAGAAGAAGATTGGCGAGGGTGGCGGCGCCGCGAAGCAAGCGTTTGATGCCCGCGTGAAATCGCTAATGACCGATGTGCCGGACCTTCCCAATTTCAGTTCCTTCTTCGAGCTATACCGAGAAGATCCTTCCAGCAAAACCAGCGAAGGCGACATGCGCTCCGCATTCTTCGCGGCCTATCGTCAGCAACAGTGCGAACACGTAAAGCTTTCCAGCCCGGAAATCGATAAGCGCTTGAAGAGTGGGCCGGAGTTGATTTCGGCAAACTTCGTGATTCCGTACCCTCCTGGATTCCCGATTATGGTGCCCGGCCAAGTCATCAATGCCGAGACGATTGGGTTCATGCGCAAACTGGACGTCAAGGAAATCCACGGCTACAACGCGTCCCTCGGACTGAAGCTGCTCAATCCAGCGGCTCTGCAGTCGGCTAAGGCGCAGAGCGGAAGTGGTGCGCGCGCGGTAAAGAACGCCAAACACAAGTCGGCGGCCGGCTAGCGTGTCGCGTTAAGCAGTGGAGTGAATTGGCGCTTATGAACGGGTGGATTCGAAGTGAAGTTTACCCGGCACGGTCAGTAATGTACTTCCTGATTTGTCAGCTTTGGGAGTTTAGCGGCAGGAATGCAATCACGGCTCGGTCCTCAAAGTAAGACCGGCTGCAACGAGGAGCAAAACGATGTTCATATTTGAGTGGTTCGCTGCGACTCTCCGGCAGTACCCGGAGATCGCCATCTTCCTTGCTCTTGCCTTTGGATACTACTTCGGGAAGTTCACGTTCAAGGGAATTGGTTTGGGTTCGGTCACCGCGACTCTTTTGGCCGGAATTCTTATCGGACAGATTGGTATCACGATCTCGCAGCCTCTGAAGGCCACAGTTTTCCTTATGTTTCTGTTTGCCGTCGGCTACGCCGTGGGGCCGCAATTCGTCCGCGGTGTCGCCAAGGATGGCCTGCCGCAAGCAATTTTTTCGGTAGTCCAATGCGTGTTTTGCTTATTGGCAACCATCGTGATCGTGAAAATCGCCGGCTACAACCTCGGCTACGCGTCGGGGTTGTACTCGGGGTCACAAACCATTTCCGCCGCCATGGGGCTATCAACCGACGCGATCAACCGGCTAGGACTCGCTGCCGATGAAACCAAAAACCTACTCGACTCGATGCCAGTCGCCTACGCCGTAACCTACATGTTCGGCACGCTGGGATCAGCAATCGTAATCGCGCTCATAGGTCCGGCGATGCTCCGCATCGACCTGCCGGCTGCGTGCAAAGACTACGAGGAGAAGCACGGAGGCAGTAAGGAACTTGGCGGCCCGGGGACAGCCTGGCACCGTTGGGAAGTGCGTGCCTTCCGAGTGATGCCTGGCGGTAAAGTTAATGGTCTCAGGGCCATCGAAGCTGAGGCGCTGATCCCTCAATCACGCGTTTTTGTCCAGCGCGTGCGTCGTAACGGGGTTGTTGAAGAGGCGACTGCGGACACCGTGTTACGCGAAGGCGATGTGGTGGCAGTTGCCGGCGCTCGCGAGGCGCTCGTGAGCATTATTGGTGAACGCGCAAAGCTGGTGGCGGCCGCAGGTTCTCGTGAGACCGTGGCTAGCGTTGCCAGTGGAATCACGATAGAGGTTGACGATCCAGAATTGCTGAGCGTTCCCGTAGAAGGCGTCGACGTTTACGTGACCAGTAAAGAGGTGGACGGCAAGACTCTCGCAGAAATCGCGTCGCAACCTGGGGCTCGCGGGGTCTTCTTGCGGAAAATCACACGGGGTGCGGTTGCCACTTCGATCCCTATCCTGCCAAATACAAAAATCTTCCGCGGCGACATCCTCACCTTGGTTGGCCGAACCCAGGACACTAACACCGCGATCAAAATGCTGGGCGTGCCGGATCGTCCCAGTGATGTCGCTGACGTGGCGTTTATTGGCGCCGGAATCGCAGTGGGTGCTCTGATCGGCGCACTGGTCTGGAAGGTAGCGGGTGTGCCACTGACGCTCTCAACCGCTGGCGGCGCGCTCATCTCTGGACTCATTTGCGGGTGGGTGCGCTCGGTGCATCCCAAGTTCGGCCGTATCCCGACATCGACGGTCTGGTTCATGAATTCCGTCGGCCTCAACATCTTCATCGCCATTGTCGGCATTTCGGCTGGCCCGGGCTTCGTCAATGGCTTGAAGACGCAAGGTATTGGCTTGTTCTTATGGGGAGCCTTGGCGACGACGGCGCCCCTCGTCCTCGGTATGTTCGTCGGCAAGTATATCTTCCGCTTCCACGATGCTCTTTTACTCGGAATCGTTTCGGGCGCGCGCACGACAACTGCTTCACTCGGCTTGGTCTGCGATATAGGCAAGAGCCAAGTGCCTGCTCTCGGCTACACGGTAACTTACGCGGTTGGCAACACTCTGCTCACGATCTGGGGCATGGTCACCATCATGCTTCTGTCGTGACATCCTCTGAAAGGTGAAAATCATGGACCTATTGGAACTTCGTAAATTCGAAACGTTGGGGCCGTTCGAGATTAAAGACGAGCTCATCAAGCTCGCCAAGAAGACTTCCCGCACAACACAGTCGGCATTTCTCAATGCGGGCCGCGGCAATCCTAACTGGATCGCCACCACTCCGCGCGAAGGCTTCTTTTTGCTCGGTCAGTTTGCGATTACCGAAAGCAAGCGGGTGATGGAACACCCCGCCGGAGTCGGTGGAATGCCGCAGCCCCAGGGCATCGCTAGCCGCTTCGAAGCGTGGCTTGCTAAGCACTCTGATATGCCCGGTGCGCCCTTTCTTACGGCAATGGTGCCGTTTGCAGTAAAGACGTTTGGGTTTGAGCCTGACGCCTTCGTCCACGAGCTAGTGGATTCGATCATCGGCGACAACTATCCAGTCCCCGACCGCATGCTGGTCCATAACGAGCGTATCGTCCACGAGTACCTTATGTGGGCAATGTGCGGGAAACCGCACCCGGCAGGCAAGTTCGACCTTTACGCGGTTGAGGGCGGCACAGCCGCCATGTGCTACATCTTCAAATCACTGAAGGCCAATCGCCTTTTGCATCCCGGAGACACGATCGCTCTTGGCACACCGATCTTTACTCCCTATCTCGAGCTGCCGCACCTCGAAGACTACGGGCTGAACTTCATTACCATTCAGGCCCCGCAAGAGAACCGCTTTCAGTTCACCGACGCGGAACTCAAGAAGCTGGAAGATCCCAAGGTCAAGGCGTTCTTCCTCGTCAATCCTGGCAATCCAACGGGCGTTGCCATCAGCAAAGAAGTGATCGCCAAGATAGCAAACTTGGTGAAGACGAAGCGTCCCGACCTCATGCTCCTGACCGACGACGTCTATGGGACCTTCGTCGACGATTTCCGATCTTTACTCGGTGAATTGCCGCAGAACACCATCGGCGTCTACTCCTATTCCAAGTATGTCGGGTGCACGGGGTGGCGACTCGGCGTCATTGCAGTTCACGAAGACAACATTTTCGACAAGATGATCGCGAAGCTCCCGGATGCCGATCTGAAAGCGCTCGACAAACGGTATGGCACGCTGGTCCTCGAGCCGCGCAAGATCAAGTTCATCGACCGCATCGTGGCCGACAGCCGCGATGTCGCGCTCAACCACACGGCTGGCCTCGCGCTGCCGCAGCAAGTCATGATGAGCCTGTTCTCCCTTGCTGAGATGATGGATGGAGCCAAGCTGTACCAGAAGGCATGCATGGAAATCGTGCACCGTCGCGCCAAGGCCATGATCGAAAACCTTGGCATCGATGTCGCTCCGAACCCTTTGTACAACGCCTACTATGGCTTGATCGACTTTGAGTTCTTTGCACGCAAGAACATAGGGCAGGATGCCGTCGACTACCTTAAGAAAAACGTCCACCCGCTCGATCTTGCGTTCCGTCTAGCCGAGGTTCACGGCATCGTGCTACTGAACGGCGGGGGCTTTGAGGCGCCAAACTGGTCGCTGCGCGTGTCTCTGGCCAATTTGCCCGACGAAGCGTACGAGGAAATAGGCCGCGGTGTTCGATCGATCGCGCGTGGCTATCGGGATGCCTACGAGGCTTCGAAGCGCGCCCAAAAATCTGAAAAAGCCACCGCGTGATAGTTCATCGCGGCTCCTTGGGGAGCACGAGAAGCGAAAACGTCAGAAATTTCATGAATGATTTCAGCGCGATCAGTTAAAAAAAGAACGGCTAACTCGTTAGATGACGTCGAGAATTAACAGTCCGGCTTCAGTTGCTAGGTCCCTAAGAGCGAGGCCGCCGTAGAGGAATGGCACATGGAATGGCTGGCGAAACTGTTTACCAAGTACCCCGAAATGGGAGTCTATCTGGCGGTGGGCATGGGGTACTTGATTGGTCGGCTCAAGTTTCGTGGAGTCGGACTTGGCGTGGTGACAGGATCCTTGTTGGGAGGGATCCTTATTGGAAATTTCTTCCACGTGCCTGTCTCCGACCAAGCCAAATCGATCGTATTCCTTCTGTTTCTTTTCGGAATTGGTTACTCGGTGGGACCTAGTTTTTTTCAGAATCTCAAAGGCGAAGGCTGGCGCTGGGCCGTGCTTGGTGTTTTTGTTCCTGTCATTGGCCTTTTGACTGCCTACACAGTTGCACGTGTCTTGAAGCTTGACCCTGGCTATTCCGCCGGTTTGCTTTCTGGTTCCTTGACGGAGTCGCCCGCAATCGGCACCGCAAGCGAAGCGATACGTTCCTTATCCCTGCCCGACGAACTAAAGCAACAATGGATTGCACACATAGCCGTGGCGGATGCCATCTGCTACATCTTCGGTACCCTGGGTGTGATTTGGTGCTGCAGCAGCCTTGGACCGAAACTCCTTCGCTTCGACCTTCGTGCTGAGTCGAAGAAAGTGGAAGCCAACCTGGGAATCCAACGCTCGAAGCTCGGCGTTTACTCCGCATGGCAACCCATTGGCTTTCGCGCCTATACAATCGCTCAAGACGGGCTCGCCATTGGTAAAACTGTCTTAGAAGCAGAACAGTCTGTGCCCGGTGCACGCCTCTTCATAGAGCGAATTCGACGTAAAGGGAAGATCTTCTCACCCCTCGGCACCACTGTCCTCGAAGCAAATGATACGGTCGCTGTGCTCGGGCGTACGGAAATCATGATCGAAGCACTTGGTCAGTTAGCCAGGGATGTCGCGGATCCTGAACTGCTGGAGATTCCAGTAGCATCCTACGATTTATACGTGACCAGTAAGACAATTGCCGGCAAGACTCTTCAGGAGATTGTAGATGATGTCGAGGAAGCTCGTGGCGTTTTGCTGCGGGGCATCACGCGCGGTGACCAAGAGATTCCTATCGGGACAAATACGGTGATCGATCGCGGCGACATACTCCACGTAAGTGGATCCGAATCTGCGGTCGAGAAACTGGCCCCTGTAGTTGGCCGAGCAATTCACCCAACGGATGAGACCGATTTTGCTGTGCTCGGAATAGCCATATCCATCGGTGTATTGGTCGGGGCCGTGCTCACAATACCCGTAGGCCATCTGAGAATAGCATTAGGCACTAGCGTTGGAACTCTTTTGGCCGGTGTGACAGTTGGGTGGATGCGGTCCGTACGCCCGTGGTTCGGAGTAATCCCAGATGCAGCCATCCTTTTCATGCGGTCGATTGGTTTAGCGGCGTTCGTGGCAATGATTGGACTAAAAGCAGGTCCGATTTTTTTTCAAGCAGTGAGAGAATTTGGCTACATCCTTTTCCTGGGAGGTATCGTGGTGACGCTTACACCGCTCATCGCTGGTCTTTTCTTCGGCCGCTACGTTCTCAAGCTCAACCCGGCACTCTTGTTAGGAGGCATCGCCGGCGCACAAACGATGATCGCGGGCGTCGCCGCGGTTCAAGAGAAGTCAGACAGCCAAGTTGCCACACTGGGTTATTCGTACACAGCGGCATTCGGTCATATCTTTTTGACGACCTGGGGAACAATTATTGTTTCGCTTATGACTTAGCCGGAGAGTGTTTGCGGAACATGCAAAATGTGGTCCGAGACTAGTTCTATCACCGCTGATTACTTAACGCGTAAAAAAATGAGAGAGGCGCCCGGACTAGTTGAGCCCTACTGATGATGGCTCCGTCTAAGGGAATTCGTCCTGCTCATGCGAATTTCAACTGAAGCTCACTTAGCGTCACGCGCGGACTCTCCGTTCCTTCACATCCCCCGAAGACGTAGGACTTGCACCAGTGTCCGCGACGATTTCTGCCACCGCTCCATTGATGCTGCGAACGCGGATATCTCGCTGAGGGAACGGGATTTCAATACCGGCTTCATGTAAGGCAGTGGCGACGGCGACGGTCACATCGCTCTGAAGCTGGAACCAGGTATCCTGCTCACCACACCAGAAGCGCAGCTCAAACTTCATTGCGCTTTCGCCAAATCCCAGGAAGAAGGCCATCGGAGGGCGCGCGAGTAGGACTCCCGGATGTGATTCCGCCACTCCCACGAGCAGCTTGATCACGCGCGTAGGATCGGTGCCGTAAGCAATTCCGACGGGCACATCCACGCGCCGCCATTGCGATGACAAAGTCCAATTGATAACCTGATTTGAAATCAAGTTGCTATTAGGCATGATCACTTCCGCACCCTGCATGGTCAGGATTGTGCTGGATCGTGCCCCGATCCTTCGAACCATACCCACCAATCCGCCAACTTCCACCGTGTCACCGACGTGAATGGGACGCTCAAACAGCAGGATCAATCCGGACACAAAATTGTTCACGATATTCTGCAGGCCGAAGCCAAGACCAACGCCGAGAGCGCCGGTGAGTACTGTAAACTTGTTAAGCTCGACACCGGTCGCGGACAAAGCGGCCCCCGCAACCAGCAGCATAAAGATGTAATAGGCGATCGTTGAGATGGCATACGGCACGCCGCGCTCAAGAGACAATTTTGGAAGCACAACATTCTTTAAGAGAAACGTAAACGCATTCGCGAGGGTGTAACCGACGAGCAGAATCAGTGCAACGCTAAGCGCACCTCCCAGGGTGAAATGCAGTCGATCAAAGCCGATAGGGTATTGCAACAAATCCGATAGGGCGCCCATCGTGCCTTCGTAGATGGTCAACATTCGCAAAATAGCTCTTAGCCACAAGAGAAAAGCAGCAAGACCGATCAGACGGCCACCCCAACGCTCTACCGCATCCGTCCACGTTGCAAGCAGGGAGCGCGCCCAGTTCGTGTTTAAGATGATGCCAAGAATTAAGGTCAAGACGCGGACTACGCAAAAAAGAGATGTTGCCACGAAGATTCCAACCAATGTACTTATCCCCAATACCTGAGCCAGAGAAACATATCCGATAAAGTTTGCCAGCAGAGATACCGCGAGTAACCCGAGACCAACGCGGATTCCGATCAAAAGAACTCGCGCCCTTCGATTCTGGTCTAATAGTCGACCTATCCGTGATGGACGAGCGAGCCAGCCAAAACTGACCAACGCAGAGAGAAGCAATAGGGCGTACACCTCCCGCCTGTAAAATGACGGAAGCTGAATGAGCAGATACACACCGCCAAGTACGTAGAATGTGGCCAGAACATATAGAAAAATCCGAAATCTGGACTCGGTCATTAAGGCCAGCAGTCGCAACACGGGAACCAAATAAAGCAAGTAGTAGACGAAGGCGATGCCGATGGGCGCCGATGTAATATATTGTCCCGTTCCGATGAGTGCCACCAATAGAGCAACTGAAAACGGGCGATCCAATATTTGCAGCGTTCGGGTTGAAATTTCGGACCGCTCGATGTGCGCTACGTAATGTCTGAGCTTGAAAACGCCAAAGAGTACCAGGAGGTAAAATATTGGGGAAACAAACGTAAGGAGTATATGTGCCCCCACAAACCCTTTCGCGCTTGAAAAGGACCGGCCCATAGACCTGTGAAAGGCTTGGCCGAAATTATTCTCGAGCTCTTGCGATTCACGGGCTTGCCAGAGTGGGCGGCCATCTTGCTCAAGCAAACGACCACGCTCCTGGTCTCGTGCTTGACGCACTCGAAGCAATATCTCCGAGATTTGCTGGTCTTGCTGCAGGATCTGATTTTGCACAGTGAGCACCACATTTAGCTGCACTTGTACTTCTGCTTTTGCAGCCTGAATCTTGTCCGTCTGCTGCTTTATGCGCTCGACAACGGCTTCTAAGTCTTTGGATTTATGAATCTGGACCCAGGTGGCCACCCACTCCTTCTGCTGGGCATCCAGTGTTTGGATCTGGTCCTGCAGTTTCCCGGCCCGCATCGTCAAAAGCCCGCGCTCCGTGGCATATTCGTTGCTTCGAGAGCGCCAGTATCTCTGCTCGTCCTCCAAGTCTAGCGTTGTGGGTTGATCAGCCATGAGGTCTCGAGTTTGCGTCACGCGCTGACGAATCTCCGATGCCTGTTCTTCCGCTTTTCTCTCTAACTCCAGTAATTCTGATTTGGGAATCAATTGGCCACTGATTTGTCGCAGTAGTTGGTCTAACTCCACTGCGCGGTCAGCAATCTGCGGTAAAGGAATTGTCTGGTCAACCGAACCGGCTGGGGGAGCAGGCGAAGCTTCGTTATTCTGAGACGGCTGAGGGCTGTTTGGTTGCGTGGCCTGTGCGGGCAGCGTCTGTGCGTGTAGGCATGGAATGAATGGTGGGAAGAGAGTTAACAAAAACGCTACGACGACAAAGAAGACGCCATACCGGCCAAAGATTTCCCAGATGATTACTCTTGTGGTGATGCGTTGAGATGAACTTCGTTGGGTCAAAGGTCTATAACCTCTTCTTCTTAGATCTAGACCGGCTGGGGATATATCAGAGATTCCGTTCCGTAGCGCTTATGTCTCACGTCTAAGCCTGGACCGCCCAAACATTTCGCTCGTTACTATTGGAGAGTGCCAGCCTTGTTCCAATCGATGATGTTGACGAGCTTCCAGGGATTTTTATTCAGCTGGAACTCGAGCTGCCCCTCTTTGTTAATGACCAGCTGGGCGGCAGGGTAGAGAACACCGGCGCTCTTATCTTTATCGGAATCGTTAATCTCGACCTCTCCTGCCGTCAAGTTGTATGCAGTGGTTTGGGTGTTGTAATAAACTTCACCTAACCTGAGCAGGCGGTTGGTGACGAAGCGAATCTTGCGACCCGTTGGAGTGGGAACGAGCCGAATGTAGCTGAGGTCGTAGCCAATAGTTCCTGTGATCGCAATACGGCCCACGGACTTCATCTTCGTGA
>Ga0265349_1000061_pt1 | contig 11522 bp, 8 predicted proteins | sample NSE1metagenome_FD_189092 | JGI IMG/M metagenome (GOLD analysis project Ga0265349, IMG submission 189092) | Soil microbial communities from Maridalen valley, Oslo, Norway - NSE1 | ecosystem: Environmental > Terrestrial > Soil > Boreal forest/Taiga > Bulk soil | place: Norway: Oslo | collected... | reverse complement strand
ATCGTCTGAAAGCTCGGGTGGTAATCTACTCCTATAATCATCATGTCTGGCTCCTTCCTCCCGGGCCTTGGTCGTCAACCAAAGTCTACTCGGGTCGGGGGAGCCAGCATCGTTATGAAATCAAGTGAAATAAAATTTCGCATCTCCGGTCAGTCGACTTACCAGGAATTAGTCCATCGCTGACACGGTAGATTGCCGGTTTAAAAGACCATTTCCCCGCAAAGCTGAATTTAACGACAAGGATTTATTTCTGGCTCAGAAGATAAAGGTCGGCGTGACCTCCGGGACGCGCATAGACAATGGTGGAAAGGTCTCTGGAAAAATCGTAGGCGTTACCGCCTGCATAATCCAGGGGGAAAGAAAACGGAACCTTCAACGCCACCTGGGACGCCCCTATGAGTTTGCCTTCTCTCCAGGGCTGACGGTAAATCGTGACTTCACCACGCGAAGCCAGTGCATACAGGAACGACTTGCCATCACGAGCAAAAATGGCGGCTTCCGTTTTTGCGCCGGGAAGCAATGGCATGCATTTCCTATCCGAGATGGAGACCTCGTAGATTCCAGTCTTTTCTCCAAACTGTACGACGCCAATCAGGTACTGCCCGCTGGGGTCGATGTCGGAAACGGCACAGCCGTCCACGAACTTCTCTGGAATTGAACTGTCCATGGTCCATTTCCAAACGGTTAGCAGCGAACCCGAACCCTGCCCCTTCACACTAGTCACATAAATCGATTTCTGGTCACGGCTCCATACCAAACTTAAGGACGGGCCTCCCATCGAGGGGAACTGGCGAAGGCCTCTGCCATCAGCCCCGACGATGAAGTCTTTGGCCTCTGCGCCGCCTCCTGACTCATAAAAAGACACATGAAAATTGTCCGCCGCCCAAGTGCCCGTGTTCAGGAACTTTCCCGTCGCGAGTTTCACTTTGTTGCCTCCGTCGACGTCCGACACCCAGAGTTCGGACCTCTCGCTTGTAGGGAATGTGATGTACATCAAGCGCTTCCCATTCGGGGAGATGGCAGGCTGAGTGGCCTTCTCAGACAAGATGTCCGTGGATTCCTTTGAATGAACGTGGTAAGCGGTCAGAAATCCGGAGGATTTGCCATTCACAAAGTAAATCCCATTACCTCCCGGGTCTGGCATGGGCCGGTAGTCAGGCCCCGCTCCAAAAGTAATCTGCGTCTGACTGCGGTCCTGCAAGCTGTAGTTCCAGATGTTCGTCACCCCGTTCACCGTCCTGCTGAATAGTAGGGTTTTTCCTGGTTCGGCCCACACTACGCCCGAACTATCCGCATACTCGGACACCTCACCTAAATCGACCCCTTGATGGCTGGTCACGTTTATTCTGTAAAAACGGAAATGCGACGGGTCCTCTCCGGAACCAGCAGCCAGCAGGTCGTTGCCGCCTGGATATAGCAGAACCGGGAAGAAGGAGCGGAACGTAGCTTTGGGATTGTAGACTAATTCTTCGTTCAAGCCGGATTTTTCCGCACGATAGATTCCGGCACTGCCCGACTTTCGATAGTAGATTGAGGCGTCATCCGGGGAGGTAATCACGAAACCGACAGATGCCACCCGCTGGGGACTGCCTCCGAGTGTAGGCACAGCCCAAACTTCCTCGCGGCCGAAAGACCAACCGTAATAGATTTCTTTTCCGTCAGGAGAAAATGTATCTACATACTTGTCGCCTTCATCATTCGTGAGTTGAAGAGGCTCGCCACCAGAGGTGAGCATCAGGAACACCTGCGCGATGCCCCCTACCGGTGAGTCGAACGCTACGGCATGACCATCGGGAGAAAGCTTCGCGTGGTTCATTGGTTTGTTCCACTCGCTAATTCGCGTAATCTTTGTGGGGCCGCTCGGAGCGTCTGAGTGGAGCCAAAAGTGATACGCCGGAAAGGCTGCTGCCAGGAGTAAGATGCAAGCGGTCAAAACAATGCGAGGCTTCCATACAAGCCCCGTTGACGGCTGAACCGTCGCGGACGAGCGAGCTTCGGGCTCTGCAACCAGTTCCTGAACCGCTCCGCTCCTCAATGCCGGCACTCGGCCAGGATCCGTATCCCGCCGAAGGCGCTTCAAATCAGCGCGCATTTCCGACGCGGACTGGTAACGAAGGTCACGCTCTTTCTCCAGTGCCTTGTTGATGATGCGCTCTAGTTCCGGAGGCAGGTCAGGATTTACTCGCGCCAGTGGGGTCGGCGCTCGGTTCAGAATCGCATCGTGAACGACTGCTGTTGCGTTGCCGGAAAACGCCAACCTGCCTGTGGCCATCTCGTAGAGCACCGCCCCAAATGAGAACAAGTCTGTGCGTGCATCGAGTTCTTCGCACCGCGTCTGCTCTGGAGACATGTATGCCACGGTGCCCATCGTCGTGCCGGGACTGGTCAGCATTTGCTCTGCGGAGGCTGTGGGAAGCTTCGACACACCGACGCTCGGACCAACCGTGACCAGTTTCGCCAAACCGAAATCGAGCACTTTGGCGTGTCCTCGGTCGGTCACGAATAAGTTGGCAGGCTTGATGTCTCGATGGATGATGCCCTTGGTGTGGGCGGAATCGAGCGCGTCCGCAATCTCGATTCCCAACTCCAGTAGTTGTTCGAGCTGCATCGGCTTGCCTTCGACGCGATGTTTCAGTGTCACGCCGTTCAGAAACTCCATTGCGATGAATGCGTGACCTTCTTGTCCCCCGATCTCATAGATTGTGCAGATATTCGGATGGTTCAAACCAGAGGCAGCTTCAGCCTCGCGCTGAAATCGAGCCAGGGCCTGAGGGTCTCGCTCAACCTCATCCGGAAGAAACTTTAGCGCCACGAAGCGGTGCAGGCTTGTGTCCTCGGCTTTGTAAACCACACCCATACCACCGCCGCCGAGCTTTTCAACGATGCGATAGTGCGAGATGGTATGGCCAATCATCGGTAGGGCCCGGGCGCAATCTTAGGTTCCATTATCTATCAAGTCAACAAATACAGACTGCTGGCGGGCTGCTTGAGTAGACTCTTTAGGGTTCGAAGCGGAAGTGAATGGTGATCGTAACGTGCGCCGGAACGGGCTGGCCGTTCCGCGTTGCTGGTTCGTACTTGTATTCCTTCAAGGATTCCACAGCGGGTGCGCGTAGCGACGGAGGCCCGGAGATCACGCTGATGAAATGCACCTCACCCGACGTACCCACGACGGCATCGATAACCACATTCCCTCTTTCGAAATCCCGCATAGCTTCCAGCGAAGCTACCGCTTGCACCGATTGAATCAATTTTGGCGGGACGACAACGCTGTCTTTCCCGGAATTCGCTTCGGAATTCGCTGCAGGTTTCGCCGCAGGTCGAACGGATGAGGCCTTCGTCGCCGTCGTTGCGCGAGCCGCTTTTTTCTTTGATGCCAACGGCTCAACCGGGGCACCCGACGAGGCTGCTTCCACAGGTGCCGCACTTCCATCGGCGGGGGCCGGCGCTCCCGCATCGGGCACTGGCGCGCTTTGCGCAGGCTTTCCTGCCGAAGTTGTCGGAACATCGCTCGCTACTCTCATATTGTCGTATGCTGCAGGTTTCTTGAGCTTTGCTCCCGCCCAATTCCAGGGCAGCCAATTCTTGAACCAAGCCGTGCCAACCACCAGCCCCACCAGCAGAATGGACAGCATAAGCACTGCCCGATTAAATTCGGGGGTGGAACCGCCACGCGGCAAGCGCCATCGCTTCGATTTGGGCAATGAATTGATAAAATCGCTAACCGTCTGCGGCGTCTCCAGTTGCTCAGCCGCTTCCTGTTGTGCGGGATCCGCAGCGCGTTTGGTTGGCGCAGCCGCACCCGCCGCTTCCAGCCCGCTTTCGAGAATCGCTTGCGTACTCAACGGGTCGCCCGGCTCAGGGATCGTGGAAGCCGGATAAACTTCGCCTCTCAGCTGCGCCAGGGCACTCGCCTCCGCGATCGTGGGCGGCGTCTCCGTCAAAGCCGGTTTTCCACGCAGCTCTTCCATTTCCCGCTTGAACGTTTGCAGTTCGCTCGCGTCGGGAGCAGTTGGCAAAACCCAGGGTTGGTCCGCGGTCGCCTCCGCGGTGATCACCAGCGTGGCCGTTTCCACATCTCGAGTATTCTTCGGCAGCAAAGCCGTCGCCGCCGAAAACTCCGTGCCCCAGAATCGCGGTGCAGCCTCGAGAAACTCAACCTCCAGATAGCACATTGTCGGTTTGTAGGAGCGCTTCCGCAGTATCTGGACGATCACCTCGCGCTTGGTTTCCACGTTGGCGAGAACCAGCAGCTGCCCGGCGGTCACCGCGGCAGACAATCGAATCACGCCTCCAGTTTCGGCCACCAGGACAGAAGCAGTTTCTTCATTGAAAAGCGGACGTCCCGGCTCACTCTTCTCCGGTGAAATACCGGTCGCTCGCACTGGCACTTCGCGTGAGATCGCATTCGGTTTCAGGAGCGGTAGGGGCGTGATAGGAAGTGGTTCCGCTCCTATCGGTTCTTCCGGATCGCCGGGTGTCTGTTCGACCTGAGGCTCCTCGTGCTTGATGTCTCTTGCGGAAGGCGCTTCGCTTGCCTTCGTTGTCGCTTCCTCCGCGGGGACGGATGCATCCACAGTCTGCTGTTCTGGAATTTTCGTGGCGCTGTTAGCTTCGACTGCTCCGGATTCTTCCGCGGCCGCAGGCGGAGTGGGAACGACAGGCTCCGGTTCCTGCTGTACATGCTTTGGCACTCCAGCTACAAATCCCAAAAGCAGCAGGGCATATAGCGCGCGAGAAGCTTCGGGTCTTGGCAACCCGCTTTGTGTGACGACTTGTTTGGCCGAAATGTGTTGAGAGATGAGGCTGAGCAAGTGCCGGTCTGCATCTTCCAGGTCCTCGGCCTTAAAAAGACGCAGCGCGTCAGACGAGAGCTCAACCTGAAGATCGGCGTCCTCGGCGAGTTGGTCCAGAGGCAAGTCACCGGCTTTGCGCACGGCCGCCAAGAGCAGCCTTCCCAGCGGCACAGGGACGCCGATTTCCGGGACCACATTTTTCTCAAGAGAGCTGAAGAAAAAGTAGCGCCCGGCAGGATAGTCGAGCGCGGACGCGGTGATTTGCAGGACCTGGCGTTGCACCCAGCTGACAATCTGCTCGACTCCATAGATCCCCATCTCGGCAATGGCAGAACCAAAGCGTTGGCCCGTCTCGACCAGCGTAGACGCCTCTTCAAACTGGCTCTGGGTCAGCGCTCCCGCGCGGAGCATCACTTCACCGAGCCCGTCCTGCCTGTCGCTGCTCGTCGCAAACACCAGTTCCCCGGCATCGAAAAAGAGCGCCTTTTCCACCCGTCCAAAGACCAGTTGCAACTTGCCGGTCAGGTGCTGGGAGAAAATCCGCTGGACGAGCGCGAGGAGGGTGTGGTGGCTATCGATTTCACCCGAATCAAGTGGCTGTTCGGCGGGCGAAAACCATCGGAATGGAGCGGCAGCGGCAGTCGGGGCCTTACTCTGTTGCCCGTCCAATAGCTGAACAGACCCATTCTGCCCGGCCGCAGTGGGAGACGGGCTACGATCTTGCTTTTCGCTTGAGATGGCCGCTGCCTCTGCAACCAGAATACTCGAACAAAATTGGGCTGAGGAAAGGTCTTGCTCAATGACCTATTAATCAACGCGAGCAAATCAGCCACTAGGACTATTCCAATGGACCATCCAAGTCCCTCCGAATCAGGGCGCAAGGCCCTCCCTGCACCTAGTCGGGATAGTCGACTAATTAGGATTGGGGCGGGGTATGATGGTTTGATGGTCAAACGTATCCGGTCCTTGGCGCTCGTCGTCTTGCTCACGTCGCCCTTCCTGCTCCCTTCTCCAGTACTGTCGCAGTCGGCGGTGGCTGTGCAATACACAGAGGGCGTGGAACGAGGGTTCCTTGTGCTACGCACGCTCGAAGGCGACATCCTCGCCCAGGGTGATTCAACGCAGTTCGCTCGTGGCGATCGCGTGACTAGCCACACGATTCTTCGCTTCAAGGACGGCTCGGTAAATGAAGAAACCGTCGTCTATTCTCAGCGCCGTATTTTCCGGCTCATAAGCGATCACCAGATCCAAAAGGGCCCCGCATTCAAACAACCGATGGATGTCTTAGTGGACGGCCTAACGGGCCAGGTCACGGTCCACTATACGGACAACGACGGCAAAGAGAAGACCGTGACCGACCGGCTCAAACTTCCGCCCAACGTCTCCAACGGTATGGTTATTACGCTGCTGAAAAACATCCGGCCCGACGTTCCGCTGACGACACTTACCATGGTGGCAGCCGCGCCAAAACCCCGGCTCGTAAAACTCTTGATCTCTCCCGAAGGCGAGGAGTCGGTGTCCGCGGGAGGCTCCTCCCACAAAGCCATGCGTTATGTCGTAAAGGTCGATATTGGAGGCGTTGCCGGAGTGGTGGCGCCGATTGTCGGCAAGCAGCCCCAGGACACCCACGTCTGGATTATCGGTGGCGATGCCCCGTCCTTCGCCAAATCAGAGGGTCCGCTGTATGGCAGTGGCCCCATCTGGCGGATGGAATTGACCAGTCCCGACTGGCACGATCATTGAGTTTTTCCGGTCGTGCTGGATTCGCACCCGCGCCTTCTTAGTCATGAGATACGCATACCATCAGCGCTTACCCGCTTGCTTGAATTGGCGCTGCCCGGGAATGTGGCGGTGATCTTCAGAACTGTGTTCTAATCTTGCCTCCAAGGTCATAGATCTGAGGAGACTTGACGATGTCTAGATTGAAAGTTCGACGCCTCGCTCTTTCCGTTGCTTTGGTCATGAGCTTTGTCCAAGCCGCTCACGCAGCTGACATTCTGATCGGGGACGCGAAATCACAGCCTGAAAGCTTGACCGTAGCGCCAGGCGGCGTGCTGATCGTCGGAAGCGCCAGTTCGCCGTTCGTTTATAGGGTGCGTCCGGGCTCTACCACGGCGGAGAAGTTTATCGACGCCAGCATGGAAGGTCCGGGGACTTTTTTCTTCGGCATGTTGGCGGACGCCTCCACCAATACATTGTGGACATGCCAACTGACTCCAGTACCAAACACCACTCCGCCCCAACGGCACACCGCGCTGCGAAGCTTCGATCTCACAACCGGCGCGCCGAAAATCCGCTGGAACCTGCCAGGGGACAACAGTGTTTGCAACGACTTCACGATCGGGCCGGATAAGGCGCTGTATATTACGGACACTATCCCTGGCAGAATCTTCAGGCTGCCGGCTGGTGCCTCCACTGCGGAGCTTTATCTGGAGCACCCGACTCTCAGAGGCGTCGATGGCATTACCTTTCTCGATGGCGTGCTCTATGTGAACAACGTGATCTTCAACAAGCTTTATCGCATTCCCGTCGATGCCACCGGTAAACCGGGAACACCGGTCGACATCTGGATCGACCAACCGATAAAAGGGCCGGATGGCATGCGCGCAGCGAAGGGTAAGCTACTCCTCGCAGAGAATGGCAGCGGAAAGATCTCTGCTCTCACCGTAAATGGCGACAAGGCAAGTCTTACTGTCCTCAAGGACGGACTCGACACACCAACCGGGGTCGAACCTGCAGGCGATACAATCTGGATCGCGGAGCGTGGCGCGGGTAAGGCTGTGTCTATCCCGATGCCTAAATAGCTCGGATACTCCGCGAAGGTTGGGTCTCCATCGGTTAGTCCACATGACGAACGGTGCCGGCTAAAACTGATGAGAAATCCATTTGCCCGGTTACGCGCGCCGGCTCAAGTGGCCGGCGCAATACTTGCGCGAAGTTTACTCCCGGTAGTAGTCGGTCTGACAAACAACGTTCACGTTGCCAGAACTTAGCGCGAAGCGGAGGATCTGGGCTGTTAGTTTTGACAGTGCCAACGCCATGGTTCCCGGCGCATGATGAGAGGGCGTGCTTTTTCCTGGGAGTCTATATGAAAAAGTCCCTAACCCTCCTCGCCTCGTTATTTCTATATGTAACGGTCGCTGCGCCCGACTCCAAACCGCAGTCAGGCAACATTCTTTCGCACACTTCTGTCGCGTGCGGTACAAAGAAATCCAAGAAACAGGACGTCGATCTGCTGTGCCAGCAGTATGTCGTTCGCTCCGGCACCACCGACTACACCATTCGTCAGCCGAAACCTTCCGAACAGGACATTATTCCGCTAAGTACAGCAATCGAGTTCAAGCTCGACAAGAATAAAATGAAGTTCAAGGTTGAGGGAAAATCGTTCGAATTCATTGTTGTCTCCCAGGCCCCCGCATCTTCTCCCGCCGCCGCACCGGCTTCTTCCGCTCCTAATCACCTGTAGTTCGTGTGAACGGTCTCAGAATCTGAGGAGAAGAGTCTTGGCGGCGCAACTTTCGCCCGGGATCGCAACTCCACAAACAGCCGGCGAGAGTCGACTCCTGTCAACGCCGTTATCGGAAACTGATTCTCATTGTCCGGTTATGCGACGCGATATAAAAGAGTGCCCCGCTAGGGGAATCCCTAGTTATGCGCGAGCCACGCGCCGTCGTAAATTGACCATTCAGAGGCGGTGCGACATGAATCGCAGGAAGCGAACTACATTTTGGTGCATGACAATGTTAGTCGTGGTCAGCCTTTCCACCGTGGCACAAGCTCAAACGAATCCGTTTACAAAGGCGCAGGTAGGCGACCGCATCCGTAAAGTGGAAGACGGCACAGACCAATTCGAAAAGTATCTCGAAAACCGTGGACAAGACGCCAAGAGCCGTGCCGACTCGGCACAAGACAGCGGAGCGACCCCGCGCCGCCAGCGATCAGATTCAGCGAACACAGACGCTCGGACAAACCAAGCCAAGCAAACAAAAGACGATCTCGAAAATGCCATGGACGATTTGAATCGCACAACAAACCGTCTTCGACGCAAGTTCGACCCCACGTCGAATTATCTCGAAACAAAGGCGCAAATGGATCAGGTCATGGACAGCGCACGCCGCGTCAATCAGGTGATGACCAAGGGAAATTACGGTAGTCAGGCAGAAAAATACTGGGCCGCCTTGCGCGCCAATATCAATGACCTTGCGCGATGCTACAACCTGACTCCCATGGGCACCTAGGTCTCACGAAAGTCCAGATTCATGCCGTTACCGTCCATGTGGATTTCAAGTTCGCGACTGGTCGACTTTCCGGGACCTAGGCTTGGCACTGCTAGTTTTGACAATAGACGCGCCTATGTGAATCAGAAATGATTCCCGCTGCCGAATCCCGTCCGATTCCGATCCTTTTTTACGATATTTAGGCAGTGAAAGAGATCGCCCAGCAAACAACCCTACTTGAATACGCAAAGGAGCGTTCTAAATGAGACTTAAGATGATTGCCTCCATTCTCAGCATGTTCCTGCTGTCCGCATGCTTATGTATTGCCGCAGACGACAACGATCAAAAACGAGACAAAACCCGCAAGATGTCAGCCGAGGCCTTGCAGGATTTGTACAAGCTGGAACCCACTGCTCAAGCGGCTGTCCAGAATGCGGCTGGTTACGCCGTTTTCGATAATACTGGGGTGAACGTGTTGTTGTTGAGCACGGCGCGCGGTTCCGGACTGGCCGTCAACGGGAAGACCAGGCAAGAAACCTTCATGAAGATGGGTTCAGTCGGTGCCGGCCTGGGCATGGGAGTGAAAGACTATGTAGTGGTCTTCATCTTCGAAAACGATAATGCGCTGGCACAATTCCTGAATTCCGGCTGGTCTGGTTCAGCGCAAGCGGACGCTGCAGCCAAAGTAGGCGATAAGGGCGGAGCTCACTCGGGAGCGGCTGAAGTTTCCCCGGGGGTATGGGTCTACCAGATCACGAAGAATGGCCTCGCACTTCAGTTGACCTTGCAGGGCACGAAGTACTACAAGGACGACAAACTGAATAATGCGGCTAAATCATAGCACTGGGTCTCCAACGGGATTAGGACAACGCAATTCTCTGCGATGAGCAGGAGCGATGCCAACTTGTTGCCTTTCTCTATTCCGCTCATCGTGTCTTCATACTGCGGTCTTGTTGCTGAGTTGTCAGCATGCGTTAATCAGACTTCGACGAGGCAGTGAAGTCACGCTAGCAAGGTCGGTACGAAGTCCACAGGCAGATGTGGGATGCTGAACGTCTAAGTCCCAGTAACCGCCGTCACCATCCAAGTCAATTATTGCTTCATATGTCAGGTAAGACGCCTACACGTCCAAGTAAACGCCGCCAAGCGGGGCGAGGATAACTTCCGGATTGCCCGACAATACGTCCAGAATGTGAACTCGGCTTGGGGTGCATGTACTCCAGCCCCTGTGCCCGCTTCTTAGCGCTCCACACATTTCAAGCCTTTGGGAATTCTGAAAAGCCCCCCGCAACAACGGCTTGCGGGGCGCCCTCGCGGTTGAGTGACCTCAACGGTCAGGGCCCCGGCCCTTGCAAGGGCGAGAAGGACTAAACATCGTATAATCTCGTGCGCGCAACGGGGGAACAGAACGTATGAACGTACGTGAACAAATCAAGAAATATATTACCAGCCAACCGGAGCCAAAACGCAGTGACATGCGAGAGTTGCATCGGCTCACGCTTCAAATGTCACCGGAATGCAAATTATGGTTCTTCGATGGTAAAGACGGCAAAAATCATACTGTTTCCAACCCTACGATTGGATATGGATTTCACACAATAAAATATGCCAGTGGAAAAAGTAGAGAGTTTTTTAAAATTGGCGTGAGCGGAAACAAAACCGGAATTTCTGTCTATATTCTTGGTCTCAAAGATAAGAAGTACTTAGCCAAAACGTATGGAAAAAAACTAGGCAAGGCGAGCGTGAGCGGATATTGCATTCGGTTTAAGACTCTAAAGGATATAAACATCGATACGCTTGAAGCGGGAATACGATATGGGCTTGCAGCTCAGAATGAAAAAGGCAAGCTGACGAAATAATTCCACTGTTAAAGGCAAGCAGTTATCGATGTAAAGGCGCTCCAGTATGCGACCCTTACAGCCTGATCCGCGCCGCACCGCCATTCTCTATAAAACGGGTCTCCCGCAATAGTCGTGCGGCTCTCTGTCAGCGCTCCTTGCCTTTCTCTGTTTGCCGTTGCCCACTGCGGAAGTATCACCGGCTAACTCGGAAGTAATCCACTTGCCTGGCAGCCGCTATCGGAAAAATGGAATCGGCCAAATCCCAATGTCCAGTTTGTCGACTATACGTCCGCGTGGAAATGGATGGGACTCAATGCAATTTTCCAGTGTTCGAACTTCGAATGCCCAATTACTGAGCTAGTGGAATGTTAGCCGCCATGTCGTAGCGAATCACGGCCCGAATTTTGTTTTCGATTTGAAGGTAGCGCGCCACTTTCTTTCCCGGCAGCACACCGCTGAGCTTGGCCGCGTAAGACTTGCGCATGGTGACTTCGTCCTGATCGATGGCTAGCGCCGCGTTGGCCAGGCTCATCGCTTGCTCGTCAGTCAACGTCTTCTTGTTGTAGGCATCCGCATAGGCAAGAATCGTATTCGACAAACGATCGTTGAGACCCTGAAGATCCTTCTGATAGGCGTCATAGATAGGCCAGAACGCTTTTCCCTCTGCG
>Ga0265349_1000060_pt1 | contig 11603 bp, 9 predicted proteins | sample NSE1metagenome_FD_189092 | JGI IMG/M metagenome (GOLD analysis project Ga0265349, IMG submission 189092) | Soil microbial communities from Maridalen valley, Oslo, Norway - NSE1 | ecosystem: Environmental > Terrestrial > Soil > Boreal forest/Taiga > Bulk soil | place: Norway: Oslo | collected... | reverse complement strand
CCGGCCCACTCGAACAAGCCATCGAGAACGGCGCAAATCATCTGCTGTCTCTGCAAGCCGAAGAAGGCTATTGGCTTGGCGAACTCGAAGCCGATACCACCCTCGAATCCGATTACATTTATTACCTGTACGTTCTCGGCAAAGCCGATCCCATCCGCATCGCCAAGCTCGCGAATTATGTTCGCAGGCGCCAACTGCCGGACGGCGGCTGGAATATTTTCCCCGGCGGGCCTTCCGATCTCAATGCAACGTGCAAAGCGTACTTCGCACTAAAACTCGCCGGCGATGACACCGCTGCGCCGCACATGACGCAAGCGCGCGAGACAGTGCACCGTCTTGGCGGGCTAGAACTTACAAATTCTTACGTGCGTTTTTATCTCGCGCTGATTGGCGCGGTTGGCTGGGAGCTTGTTCCTTCGATTCCCCCGGAACTGCTGCTTTTGCCGACATGGTTTTATCTCAACATTTATGAAATGTCGTCTTGGACGCGCGGCATCGTCATTCCCATGGCAATACTTTCCGCGCTGCGGCCGGATTGGCGTTTGCCGGAGCGCGCTCGCGTCGACGAACTCTTCAAAGATATTTCGCACAAGGCTGCTGCGTTTGACTGGAGCGAGCAGCTCATCTCCTGGCGCAATGTTTTCCTGGCTATCGATCGCGGTTTGAAGCTTTACGAAAAACTTCCCTGGAAGCCACTTCGAAATCGCGCGCTTCGCGAAGCGAAAGCTTGGATGCTCGCGCACATGGAGCGCAGCGAAGGACTCGCGGCGATCTATCCCGCGATGATGAATTCGATTTTCGCGTTAATGGCGCTGGGGCACGGTCCGGGAGATCCGATCACTTCTCGCGAGATTCGCGAATTTTCGCGCTTCGAGATGGAGGAGGGCGACACCATCCGCATGCAGCCGTGCGTATCTCCAGTTTGGGACACCTGCATTGCCATGGTTTCCTTGGAAGAAGCTGGGCTGCCCGCCGATCATCCCGCGCTTGTGAAAGCTGCGGACTGGATGCTCTCGAAGCAGGTTCTCGGTCCTGGCGATTGGCAGTTCAAAAATAAAGACGCCGAGCCTGGAGGCTGGGCATTTGAGTTTCGCAACGATTTTTTCCCTGACGTCGATGATACTGCGTTCGTTTTGATGGCGCTGCAGCGCGTAAAGCATCCAGAGCCTGAGCGTATGGAAACGGCGGTCCGTCTTGGCATCCAGTGGCTGCTGAGCATGCAAAATAAGGACGGCGGCTGGGGCGCCTTCGACCGCGACAATGACCGCCAACTTTTGTGCAATATTCCTTTCGCTGACCACAACGCGATGATCGATCCATCCACAGCGGACGTGACGGCTCGGGTTATTGAATGCCTCGGCCGATTCGGCTGGCCGGCAGAGCATCCAGCGATTCAGGGCGGCGTGAAGTTTTTGCTCAGGGATCAGTGCGAAGACGGCTCATGGTTTGGGCGTTGGGGCGTAAATTACGTTTATGGCACGAGCGGCGCGTTGCGCGCTCTCGAAACCGTTTCGCTTACAACCAAAGAATTCTGCCAGCGCGCCGTCGGTTGGCTGCGCGACGTTCAGAAAGCTGACGGTAGTTTCGGCGAATCCTTGTGGAGCTACACCGATCCGACCACCAAGGGGCAGGGCAATAGCACGGCGTCACAAACGGCCTGGGGCCTGATTGGATTGCTCGCGGGTGCACAGCCGAATGATTCCGCAGTTCAAAAAGCCGTCTCCTATCTCATCCATGGGCAAAATACGGATGGCTCATGGAGCGAAGCCGAGTTTACCGGCACCGGATTTCCTGGCGTGTTCTATTTGAAGTATCACCTTTACCGCAATTCCTTCCCACTTTACGCGCTCGCGCGTTTTCGCAATCAGGTCCAAGGCCCGCACGAATACTGCGCCTTGAAATTCCAACCAGCAGAATTCCGGTTGCGGAGCGGGTTCTAGAGCCCGCGATGACGTTTTCTCTGCGGCTGACCGCGGATTTGACTCTTGCCCTGGCTGCCCGCGCGTTTGGCAAGAAGCAAGGTTATCCTCCCATTTTGCAACTTTCCCCGGACGCTAACTTCCAAACGATTTCACCTTCCTTTTCTGAGGGGTCGCAGCAAGATGATGTCAGTTCTCCGCAATCCGGAACTCTCGTTTCACGATATCGTTCGCCCATCCTTTGGATTTCCGGTGCTGAGCCCTTGGATTTTTCCGAAGTCGCGCGCTTCACCAACGCGCTGGCCGCCTCCGGGCGTAGCGTTTTCTTGGAGACTTCCGGAGCCTTATTAAAGCGCCGTCTGCATGAATTTCAGTCGTCTGATCGTTTTTACTTCACCGTTCGTTTTGATGGCGTCGCGCCGTCGCACGACCAGCGCAACTCTTGTGAAGGTGCGTTCGCGGCCGGCCTGGAAGCGATTCGCATGGCAAGGCTGGCGGGCTTTCTCACTTGCGCGCTTCTGGTAATGCACCCGCGGACCGCGCCGAGCGAAGTAAAGCAACTTCACGCGGAGATTCGCCAGCTCGACGTCGATGGATTCTTGATCACGCGAGCGGCTCTTTCTCCTGAGCTAGAGACGACGGTTAAGCAACTTCGCCGAGGTTTACTGAGCCGTCGCTGGGCGCTGCTATCGGACTTGGTGGAATCGGCATCGCTGCAGGCAGCCTCGCCAAATTCTTGCGAAATCGATCGCCAGCCACTTCCGGAGGCGCAGCCAGGCGATTTTGAGGAAGGCGCCGAAGCCGGATGACTACTTTAGTCACAGGCGCGTCCGGCTTTCTGGGCAGCCACGTCGCGCGTCAACTAGTCGCTCGGGGCGACTCGGTGCGCGTGTTGATGCGCGCTTCGAGCACCAACCGCGCTGTCGGAGATCTTTCTCTCGAATATGTAACCGGCGATCTGCGAGACGCCGCTTCTCTCAATCGTGCGCTGGCTGGCGTAAAGACCGTTTTTCACGTGGCCGCCGACTATCGCTTGTGGGCCAAGAAGTCGCGTGACATTTATGATTCCAACGTCGGGGGCACGAAGAATCTGCTCGACGCCGCGAAGCGCGCCGGTGTAGAAAAATTTATTTACACAAGCACTGTAGCCACAATCGCCGTGGACCGGCCTGAATTACCGACGGAAGCTACCGACGCCAGGCTGGAAGAGATGGTCGGCCACTACAAACGCTCGAAGTGGATGGCCGAGCGTGAAGCACTGAACGCGGCGAAAGAAGGATTGCCACTCGTAGTAGCCATGCCCACCACGCCGGTTGGCCCAGGAGACTGGAAACCAACTCCCACGGGAAAAATTGTCCTCGATTTTCTAAACGGAAAAATGCCTGGCTATGTTGAAACCGGCTTGAATTTTGTCGGGGCGGAAGAGTGCGCGGCGGGACATTTGCTCGTTGCGGAAAAAGGCAAAGTGGGAGAGCGCTACTTGCTCGGTGCTGAAAACTTGACGCTCAAACAGATGTTGGACACGCTAGCCAAAATAACGGGTTTGCCCGCGCCAACCCTGAAGATTCCTCACGGACTGGCTTTAGGTGTAGCCTACATGAATACGGCGTTCTCGCGCCTCATCGGAAGAGAGCCGCAAATTCCTGTCGAGGGCGTGAAAATTGCGCAGCACATGATGTTTGTGGACTGCCAACGGGCGCAGCGGGAGTTGGGTTTTAAGCCGGGCTCGGTAGCCGCAGCCTTGGAACGCGCTGTTCGCTGGTACGAGGCAAACGGCTATGTGAAACCCGGGCGCGCCAAGAAAATGCTGCGCGCCGCCGCGTAGAGTAAGCGGAATTGGGGCTTGCCCCTCCTGTATCGTGAGACATCAAAGTAGTAGCTATGAGCTTCTGTCCGGCATCAAAGATTTACAGAAGATTTCAAGTATCATGCACATCCTAGTCACCTTCGCCATCAAAGCAGAGTTCTCGCCGTGGTCCTCTCGCCATCCCTTTGTCCCTTATGAATTTGAAAATTGGGAGCGCCGCCGCGAATTCGATCTTTTTAAAGCCAACATCGGCCCAAACGAAGTGACCGTCCTTCTCACTGGCATGGGCAGCGACAACGCTGCTAAGGCGATGCTTTCCATCCCTGTAGATATTCACGATGTCTGCATTTCCTCTGGGCTTGCTGGCTCACTGGACTCCACATTGAAGCCAGGGGACGTAGTTGTGGCGCATACTGCAGAAACGCTGGACCAAAAGTGCAGAGCCTCAAGTGACCGAGCACTTCTCGATCTGGCCGTTACCTACGGCGCAAAGGCCGTGAATGTCTCCCTTACTTCAGAGAAAATTGTGGGAACCGCGGAGGAGAAGGAAGAATTGAGCCGAAAGGGAAGTGTCGTCGAGATGGAGTCGAGTTACATTTTGGCAGCTGCAGCGCGATGCAGTGTTCCTGCTGTGGCCGTCCGTGCTATCAGCGACGCCGCGGATGAAGATATGCCCGTGGATTTTGGGCGCATTCTCGATTCCCATGGCCATCTGAAAATGGGCGGCCTGCTCAAGGAAGTTGGTTTCAGTCCTTACCGGATTCCCTTGTTGATTCAATTTGGCCGGCAGAGCCGCGCCGCGGGAAGATCTTTGGCGGACTTTTTGGATCGCTACATTTACGCAATCTCACAAAACTGGGCGCGGGTTGCGCCTCCGAAGATAGAAGAGGTCTCGGCAACATGAGCAGCATCGGAACTGCATCGGAGACTCTGACCTCGATCGGGCCGATCCCGAAAACCATGCGCGCTGGTGTGTTTCGCGATAAGGGAGTTGTACGCGTCGAAGAAGTTCCCGTGCCTGAAGTCGGCGACGGCGAAGTACTCATCAAAGTTGCGGCGTGCGGAGTCTGCGGCACTGACATTAAGAAAATCTTTCAGCGCTACGTCGAGCCGCCTCAAATCCTTGGCCACGAACTCGCAGGCACGGTGGTGGCGGTCGGTCGCGGCGTAGACAAGTGGACCCCCGGGGATCGCGTGATGAGCTTTCACCACACGCCCTGCGGCCGGTGTTTCTACTGCGAAAAGCGGCTCTTCTCTCAGTGCAACCAATACAAAACGACAGGCCTAACCGCGGGATTCACGCCAAACGGCGGCGGCTTTGCCCAGTACGTGAAAGCTATGCCGTGGGTCGCAGAGCGCGGCATTGTGGCGCTCCCCGACGACGTAAGCTTCGAGGAAGCCACCTTCATCGAGCCCATCAACACCATTGTGAAAGCCGTCCAGAAGGCGCGTATCGTAGCGGGCGAGACTGTTCTCATCCTGGGCTGCGGCCCCATCGGCCTGCAGTTGCTTATGGTCAGCAAGCTCGAAGGCGCCAAGCTATATACCAGTGATCCAATTCCACAGAGGCGAGAAAAGAGCCTCTCCCTCGGGGCGCTGGAGTCGTTTGACCCAACCAGTGGTAAGCTAATAGAAGAGGTTCGGGCCCGAACGGACGGCAGGGGAGCGGACGCTGTGCTTGTCGCGGTAGCGCATCCGTCGGTGGTAACGGATGCCTTGGCAACGGCGCGGCCCGGTGGGCGCATCTTGCTCTTCGCGGCAAATGACCCGGTTACAAAGATCGAGTTTCCTGCCGCGGCTGTGGGGATCGACGAAAAAGAGATTCTGGGCAGCTATAGCGCGGCAGCAGACATCCAAGAATCAGCTGCGGCTCTGGTGCTAGGAAAGAAACTTCCCGTGATGGAAATCGTAACGCACCGCTTTTCACTGGATAGAATCCAGGAAGGTCTGGAGCTGGCAGCCAGGCCCACGGCTGAATCGCTGAAGATTCTGATCACGCACGCATGAAAACGACCACGACAAAGAAAACGGAAGCCGGAGATGAAGTGAAATTTGCCGTCTCGCGAGTCGCCGTACCCTCAAGGATGACCGCAGCCGTGTTATACGGCAGCGAAGATCTGCGTATCGAGATGATCGATGTGCCACACCTCGCCGCCGACGAAGTGCTTCTCCGCGTTCGCCTCGCACTGACGGACGGAACCGACCTGAAAGTTTGGAAGCGCGGCTACCACGCCAAAATGATTCAACCCCCCGCTGTGTTCGGCCACGAAGTGGTGGGAGATATCGCGGCCGTGGGCAAGCGCGTTGACGCGCGCTGGCGTATCGGCATGCGCGTCGTTGCCGCGAATTCCGCGCCGTGCCTGCGCTGCTATCACTGCCGCCGTGGCCAGGAAAATCTTTGCGAAGACTTGCTCTTCAACAACGGTGCTTACGCCGAGTACATGCGCATCCCCGGCCGCATCGCCATGGAGAACATGCTGGAAGTGCCGCATTCCGTCGATGACGGAAGCGCGGCGCTCGTCGAGCCGCTAGCTTGCGTGCTCCGCGGCATTCACGAAATGGAAGTCCGCGCGGGCGATACCGCTGCCGTCATTGGTTGCGGCCCGATTGGATTGACGTACGTGCGCATGCTTTCGCGCCGCGGTGTGCGTGTGATCGCTTTGGCGCGCCGCTCTGCACCTTTGGATGTAGCCCGCAGACTAGGTGCGATTGCCACGATCAACGTCACGGAAACAGCGGACGTCGTCTCTGCCGTGAAGTCGTTAACAGAAGATAACCGAGGACCGGATTCCGTCGTCGAAGCGGCAGGAAATCCCGCGACCTGGCAGCAGGCGCTGGCCATGGTTCGCCGCGGCGGCGTCGTGAATTTCTTCAGCGGTTTGCCTTCAGGAACTAACGTGGCGATCGATCCCGCAGCTATTCACTATTCCGAGATTAAGCTGATTTCGCCCTTTCATCACACGCCGCGCTTCATCCGCGAAGCTCTCGAAGCCATTCGCCGCGGCGATATTGTTGGGCAAGACTTCGTGACGGAAGAGATCCGTTTGACTGAACTGCCGCAAGCCTTCGAGCGCATGAAAATCCGCAGCGGCGAAATCAAGCTGGCCGTCCGGCCTTGATTTTGGAGTGCGGCAGCCAAGCTGCAGCTTTCGGCGCAGGCGAGCCAAAGCGGATCGATCCAGTTCTCCAGTGTCAACTTACGTCGTGCTAGTAGCTTTTGTCATTCCGAGCGAAGCGAGGAATCTGCTTTTTCATGTTGCGCCCTGGTGAACTCAAAATTGCCGAACGTGTTCCGGCGAACAATTGTTCCCCGGCAGCGGCGCAGGACTACACGCGCTGGCTCGCCACGCATCATTACGAGAATTTCAATGTGGCTTCCTGGCTGCTTCCCAAAGATCTGCATCAACATTTCTACAATCTCTACTCCTATTGCCGCTGGGCCGACGATCTTGGCGACGAAGTCCCGCAAAAAGAGCGTGCCCTGGAGCTTCTCGATTGGTGGGAGCGGGAACTGGATGCTTGCTACGATGGTCGCCCATCTCACCCTGTCTTCATCGCGCTGCGCGAGACCATACTCGCCAAGAATATTCCCAAGCAGCCTTTCTCCGATTTGTTGCGAGCTTTCCGTCAAGACCAAAACGTAAAGCGTTATCCCACTTGGGATTCCATGATTGGCTATTGCGTTTATTCGGCGAATCCGGTTGGACGCCTGGTCCTTTACCTCTGCGGCTATCGCGACGAAGCACGCCAAGCAATGTCCGATGCCACGTGCACCGCGCTCCAGCTAGCAAATTTCTGGCAGGACGTGGAGCGCGACCTCGAAAAAGGACGCATCTACATACCGCTCGACGTCGCCGCATTGCACGGCCTGACAGAAGACGACATCGTCGAGCGCCGCTTCGACGAACACTACGTCAACTTAATGAAAGATTTGATCGCGCGCACCCGCGTTCTCTTCGAGCAAGGCGCGCCGCTAGCGAAAATGGTCAATGGCCGCCTAAGCGTCGACCTCGAAATGTTCAGCCTCGGCGGCGTCGCTGTTCTCGACGCCATCGAAGCGATGGGTTACGACACGCTCCACCAACGTCCCGCCATCAGCAAAGCAAAACAAGTCCGCCTCCTCGGCCGGTCCCTTTTGACGCACCTTTTGCACAAACCAGCACGGCCCGGATCTACACACGGCGAGGTCGCCTCGGTAGTGGCGCAGCATGCTGCGCCACTACAAAGCATCTCTGTACCCGACTCCTACGCCGAATGCCATCGCATCGCTCGCGCCGCTAACAGTAATTTTTATTACGCGTTCTACCTACTGCCTAAGCCGAAGCGCGATGGTCTCGCAGCGCTCTACGCCTTTATGCGCTTGGTTGACGATGTCGCTGACGAAGGCAACGATCTCGCTGCGAAGCAGCGGGGCTTGGCGGATTGGCGCGCCGCCCTCGACGATGCCGTAATTGGTGAGGATCGGCTGGTTGACGGCTCAGCCGCGCTTAACTCCGCAACTCCCAGCGGCGCAATCGAAGTTCTACCCGCTCTCGTCGACACCATGCAGCGCTACAAAATGCCCGCGCGCTACCTCCACGATCTAATCAGCGGCGCCGAAATGGATCTGACTCTCCGTTCCTACCCAACTTTCGACCGCCTTCGCGAATATTGCTACCGCGTTGCCGGAACTGTGGGCCTAACCTGCACTCACGTCTTCGGTTTCCAAGATCCCCGGGCCCTCGATCTCGCCGAAAAACTCGGCCTGGCCTTTCAACTGACCAACATCATTCGGGACGTCCACGAGGACTACGTTGTAGGCCGAGTCTATCTCCCCGAAGAAGACCTCGCGCGTTACGGAGTCTCCCTGCACGATTTCGGCAAGGGCGAAGCTACTCTCGGCGTCCGTGAACTCCTGCGGTTTGAGGCAGACCGTGCCTGGCAATGTTATGAAGAAGGCTCCGCACTCTTCGGTCTGATCGACCCGGAGAGCCGCGGCGCCCTATGGCTTTTGGTCTACACGTATAGCGCCTTATTAGCCCGCATCGAGTCCCTCGACTTCGCTGTTTTCGGCGAACGCGTGCGGCTCTCGAAAGCGGAAAAAATGTTGTTCATCGCAAAGGCGCGCTTCGGCCGCCTCTCGGAAGAGAATATTCTTGAAAAGCGTAATCGTGATCGGCGGCGGGCTGGCGGGACTGGCAGCCAGCGTCGCGCTGGCTGAAGCGGGCTGGCGCGTTCGACTCTTTGAGCAGCGCCCATTTCTTGGCGGACGCTCGGCTTCCTACGTCTTGCCGAATGGCGAACACGTCGACAATTGCCAGCACGTCACCTTCGGCTGCTGCACCAACCTCGAGGACTTCTACCGACGCGTCGGCTCCGCAGGCAAAATCAAATTCTTCGACCGCATGGTTCTTCTTGATCCTCAAGGCCGCCGCGGCGAAATGCACGCGGGCATACTTCCGGCGCCGTTTCATATGACTGGCTCGTTCCTTACGTTTTCTCCGTTGGCACTGAAAGACAAACTTTGCATCGCCCGGGCTTTTTATGCCATTTTGCAAAGCGGTGGCCATCCGTCCGATGTCGACGAACCCGGCGGCATCTCGATGCTCGAATGGCTCCGCCGCCACAAACAAACTCCAGCTGCAATCTCCCGCTTTTGGCGCGTCGTTTTAGTCAGCGCTCTTTCTGAAGAACTCGACCGCATCGACGCGCGCTATGGTATCGACGTTTTCTGGAAAGCCGTTCTCTCCAACAAGACTGGCTACCGCATGGGAGTCCCCACTGTCGCGCTCGGCGAGCTCTACGAAGGCTGCCGCGCTTCCATCGAACAAAAGGGCGGGGAAGTCACCTTTCGTTCTCCCCTCCGCAGCCTGCGTATCGAAAATGGCAAGTTGCTCGCCGCGCTCTTCGATGATGGCCGCGAAGAATCCGCCGATGCGTACGTCCTGGCCCTTCCCCATGCCACAGTGTCTGAGCTTCTTCCCGAAAGCCTCAAACGCACGGACACCGCGCTCGGCAATCTCGACAAAATCACCGATGCTTCCATCACCGGCGTTCATCTCTGGTTCGATCGTCAGGTGATGACCGAGCCTTTTCTCAGCCTGCTCGACACCACCACACAATGGATCTTCAACAAGACAGCCCTCTATGCTGGCGCGAATGGCGCAGCCCCCCCGACAGACAAAGGCCAATACCTGCAACTCGTTATCAGCGCTTCCCACGACCTCCTCCAAATGCCACGCCAGGAAATCATCGATCTCTGCCTGAAGGAAGTCCGCCACGCGCTCCCGGCCGCCCGCGAAGCGAACCTCCTGAAAGCCACCGTTATCAAAGAAGCAGCCGCCACATTTTCCCCGCAACCCGGCATCGACCGTTGGCGTCCAATGCAGCAGACGAACATCGGCGGCTTGTTCCTCGCCGGCGATTGGACCGCAACAGGTTGGCCCGCCACCATGGAGGGCGCGGTTCGCAGCGGTTACCTTGCCGCAGAAGCGATATTGCGCGGTGAAGGAACGCCGCGACAGTATATTCAACCTGATTTGAAGCCTGACGGACTGGCCGGTTTGTGGGCAAAGAGCTAATTCGCTTCAAACTTCAGGCGGAATCGCCAAGCTGCTCGAACGCACCGATTTTGCGTTCCGCAAGCGTCAGATTCGCGCAGGCTGAGTCGAGAGCCTGATAAGCAGCTGAGTTCAATTCTTGGAATGCTTCGTAAGCTTTCTCGGATTCCCAGAAGTCGCACGTTACGTAAGTGCGGTCACGAAAGGGATCGCGCAGCAAGAGAGTTCGCTGGTAGGAAGGATCTCGACGGAACAACTGGGCCCAATCTCCACCAGGCCCATATACGCTTTCAAACCGTTGGTCACATCCTGGCTTGACATCGAACTCCCAGAGGACTAAAAACATAGATGCAGCATCTCCTGCTTGGACGTAGCCAATCCTGTTCTGATCCTCTGGGTAACGATTGCGCTGTGGGCCGAGTGTAACAATCCGGTCTGATACATACCAAGGTCAAAGTGCGCATCAGCGTGGAAGTCTAGACAGTCATAGTCACAGTCCGGCATTGCGTCCGGACGGAGGCGTTTGTGGATCGAAAGTACGGTCATCGCGGCTACCGCGACACGGAAAAAGGCGATAAGAAAGAAAAGCATGAGCGGAAGCCGCCGCAAGGCGGTCCGCGCGCCGATCAATTCGGCCCGCGCACGCCACGAATGGTCGGCACAGTCACGCGCGGCCGCTGTTCCAACTGCGGCGCCGTTCTTACCGCCGGCTTCGACCCCAACGGCCAATGTCCCAAATGCCAGTTTGAGCTTCACAGCTGCAAACAGTGCCGCTTCTTCGATTCCGGCGCCCAGTTCGAGTGCACGCAACCCATCCCCGAACGCATCACTCCCAAGGACACAAAGAACGACTGCAAGTTTTATGAGTTTCGCATGACCATCGAAAAAGACACCGCTCCGACCTCCTACGCCCAACCTGCTCAAGTGGCTGCCGCTGCCGTTGCTCCCCCGCCGCGAACCAACGACGCCCGCCAGGCCTTCGAGGACCTTTTCAAGAAATAGTTTGTGAGTTAGTGCGGGCACCGTTTAATCCCTCTGGATTTTCTGTCCTGCGAGTCGAGCGCTCCCCCTGTGCCTTCGCTTGGCAAATCAGGAAGAATACGTTTTGGCGATATTGCCGATGCAAACGTTGCGTTGGCCTTCCGCCCCTGTCTGGGTCCAGAATCCTTTCAAACGGAGCCCCGCGAGTGGCTCCGCGAAACTTTCAAAGCAGGTCAAACGGCCCCGGCAAAAAATCGGAGGATTCAACATGAAGAAGCGCATTCTGCTATCCGTTTCCGGTCTTCTCCTCGTCGCCATGCCCCTTTTCGCTCAGGACGACAGTCATTCCAAAAAGCC
>Ga0265349_1000059_pt1 | contig 11658 bp, 10 predicted proteins | sample NSE1metagenome_FD_189092 | JGI IMG/M metagenome (GOLD analysis project Ga0265349, IMG submission 189092) | Soil microbial communities from Maridalen valley, Oslo, Norway - NSE1 | ecosystem: Environmental > Terrestrial > Soil > Boreal forest/Taiga > Bulk soil | place: Norway: Oslo | collected... | reverse complement strand
GCCCTCTCCAGCGACCAGGCTGAGATTGCGCAGTCGCACAACAACCTGGGGATCCTGTACCTGGGCGAAGGCAGATATGCAGAGGCTGTGACGGAGCTAAGCGCGGCGATTGCTCTCGATCCAAACGCGCAAAACAGCTACATCGGTCGCGGAACGGCAGAGATGCAATTGATGAGCACGGATGCGGCGATCGCGGATTTTACAAAGGCAGCACAGATCGCGCCGTCGCCACTCGCATTGTTCAGACTGGGACAAGCGCTGGAAACCAAGGGCGAGAATCGGCAAGCCGCGAACGCTTACGCGGCGGCGCTGCAACTGGCTCCTTCAATGGCCGAAGCCCGAGCGCGGCTGGATGTGCTGCGTCCTAGCGTTCGATAAACGCAGTCCCTCATCACGCAGGCGAAACTCATGCCACTCAGCTTTTAACACAAGACTAATCAGCGACGACTATTTCGTTGGCGATGTCATAGTCTTTGCGAAAGCTATGTTTCGGACACGTCCGGCGAAGAGATCGCAGCCGATGACGTGGCCAGCAGCATCGCGACGGAAAACGATGGAAGTGCCAAATGGTCCTCCGAATTCATCTCGAACGATTGGATCAAGGACAGCAGGCTCCTGCCAGTTGGTGGCGAGGGTGAGCTTGCCGTCCTTGACGGCGAAGCGGTAGGTGGCTTGCAGTTCGCTGCTCTTGTACTCGCCCGAATATTGGACAAGGTCTTCGGCGGAAGGCTCGATGGCTTGAAATTTTTCGAAAACTTGAGGAGCGCTATTCGCAGAAGAGAGCGTAAGACGCAACGGCTTGCCTTCCTGTGCCTCTAGCTTCAGATCCAAACCCTCGGAAGCGGTGAAATGCGTGGCGTCGAGAGCTCTGAGGCGCAGGCCGTAGACCGACAAATCACCATCGGCCACAGAGAGATTCAGAACTGAGTGCGAATTCGCGTTTCGATAATGGCCCGCGAAGGGCTGAGGATCGATTTTCGCTGACGCGGCGGCGGGAGTGTTGGGCGCAAGTTGGGCATCGAGATAGAGGTCTGCGACTTGATTGGCTAAACGGCGAGGATTGCTGGTCCCAACGTTGCACAAGGTGATGACGGAGAATTTCTGCTGAGGGAAACGCAATAGCTCGGTGCGATAGCCGAAGAGCGCGCCGCCGTGCTCGACGATGGGTAGTCCGCGATAAGTGCTGATAAACAATCCAAGAGCGTACTCGATCTTTTTTCCGCTGTTCAGTACACCAGGCGTTTGTATTTCTTTTAGGAGAGTTCCCTTGCCAAGTTTGTCGGAGTAAAAATTTCGGTCCCACAGGAGCAGGTCGTCGACGCTGCTCATGAGGCCGCCATCGCCTATTTTGTCGAAATTAGTGGACCAGTCGACGCGGAAGCCCCCGTTGGGGAGCGGCTCGTAAGCAGGGACACGTCCGGGCACGACGACGGTGTGGTCGTCGTAAAAGCGCGTATGGGTCATGCCGAGCGGCTTGAAGATATTTTCTTCGGCGAATTGAGAGAGAGGCTTGCCTGTGGCGCGCTTGATAATCACGCTGAAGAGGAAAAAATTTGTGTTGCTGTAGAGGAATTCTTCGCCGGGCTGGTAGTTGAGGGCTTTCTGGCGAGAGAGCAGATCGAGTAACTCCGGTGTTGGATGAATGTCCTCGAAATTGCGTCCGGCGAGAAGGAGCAAGCCGAGGATGTCGCGAAAGCCGCTGGTGTGATGGAGCATTTGTCGAAGAGTGATGGGTTTCCCGTAAGAAGGAATCTCGGGGACGTATTTGCGGACGTCATCATCGAGCGAGAGATAGCCCTGCTCGGCGGCGAGCACGACGCTGGCGGCGGTGAATTGCTTCGAGACGCTGCCCATGTAGAAGACGGACTCAGGTGTGAGCGGGACACTCAGTTCGAGGCTGCCTTCGCCATAGCCTTTTTTGTAGACAAACTCGCCGTCGCGAACGACGCCGAGCGCACAGCCGGGCGAATCGGGCTTGTCGTACGCCGCAAAAACTTGATCAACCTTGCGTTGCAACTCGCTCGCGTCCTGTTGAGCGAAGCAAGCGGGCGCAACGAATGAGCAGGCGCCGAACAATAGAAGGATGGCGCGTCGGATAAAGACCATGAGAGTAGCTCCTTGGGATTCACTGAACCAGCGGTGGAGACTATATCCGCGTTGAATCCAATGCAAAGCCTTTTGATATGGGCTAAAGGTCAGCAGTATTTGGGATTTTCCGATTGCCGCTTTCACTAGGCAACAGCAGATATACGACTTCCATTAGTAGATTGCCTATGGGACGCACAACTTGAATTTGCGTGTGATCCTCGCAAGACCATCTACCCGTCATGAGTTAAGCCTTGCCCGGCAGTGGGAAAACTGTCTCCGGACAACGTCAGAAAATACGGAGTGGCCCCTTAAACGAACATGCCGCTCTGGGATGCATCCAAAGTGGACGGTCGGACGGCATTGAGAATCACATTTTCGAGGAAAGTGTCAAAAAACAAAGCTGATACTCATTGCATTCGATGAGGAGCTCTGGTACGTGCTGTCACCGCTATAAAATGCCTGGACGGAAGCATCGCCGCTCGGCACATCTGTGGTAGAAAAGGTCGCGAAAGCGCGGTTGGATAGAGGTGAGGAACCGAGCGTCACTCCATTGACCACAAAAGTAACTGTGCCAGTTGGAGGCGTAGTTCCGGAAGTACAAATCACGGAAGCGGTGAACGTTGCAGAGGTCCCCATGCCAGATGTGGAGTTTGCGCTATTGAGGCTGGTGACGGTACTCACCAGCGGCCCAAGCACTGTGACAGTATTCGCGGAAGAGGCTGATAATCCCTGCGTAGAGTTACCGTTGTAGACCGCCTGCAGCAAGGCGTTGCCCACGAGCAAATTGGATGTCGTGAGACTAGCTGTACCCGTGCCGTCCAACGTTCCTGTTCCTAACAAAATGCCACTGGACAAAAAGGAGACTGTGCCGCTAGGAGTGTTCGCTCCGCTCACTTTCGCCGTAAGAGTGATGGGGGAACCGTTGCGCAATGGCCCGCTTGGGACATTGAGTGCCGTGGAAGTTTGCGCTTTGCCGTTAAACTGCGAATCAAGATAGGCTATTCGCAAATTGAGCCAGTTAGTGAAGTACGCCAGTTCTTCGCTGTAACTGTCGCCAGCTGCGGGATTCGGCCAAACCTTGATACCCTGCATGGGCCATCTGCCGAAGTTATTCGCCTGGGATTGCAAAAGTGTTGAAGCTTCCTGGTTGATGGAAGCAATCCACTGAGAGAAGACTCCGTTGTTTTTCAACGCATTCCACTGTGTGATGAGATCTGCTTCGAAGCCTGGATCCTGAAGCCAACGCGTATACCAGATGGCATTCGTCTGCATCCACGGAACGGTAGCATTGACAATTGCGCTGTAGTTGACATTGCCAGCGCTAACGTCAAAGTCCCAGATAGGACCCATGTAGAGCAACGGATTGCTCTTGTCCTTATAGAGATAATCGCTGCTGTAGAAACTGCCACCATCGACGTTTCCCATTACATCATTAACAATGTAGAAGTTCACGGCGGAAGCCTCGTCGAAATAGGCGCGCCAGCCCAGCGCAGGATCCGTAAAGTTGATGGCGAAAAGGGCCGTTTCGGCGCTGTCCACATAGCTGGTGATGTAGGAAGTTTGCTGTGGAATCTCAGGATCGGGAGTGAAATCCGGGTCGATTAGCCCAATTGGCACATTCTGGGATGTGACAAAAACGTAGGCTTCGTCGCGGCGCTCGTCGATTTCCATGAGGTAACCGCCTGTGACATCGGCTGGAGCGGTGTCGGTTTCCGCTAACTCAGTGATGTTGACGCGGTGGCTATCGACCTTTACTTCTTCTATGAGCTGATAGTTGCCCTCATAGACACCGTTCAGGTAGAGCTCGACAAAGAGCGAGTGAGGCGCCCAAGGCAGTAGCTTGCTCGTTCCGCTGGGGGAAGGTGAGTTGGCGGGCGAATTCAGATAACCATTGCCGATGGGAATAGCGTTGGCCAAGGCGGAGGCGGCCCAGTCACGCAGGAAAGTTTTGTCGTCGTAATTCGCCAAAAGGATATAGCTTTTGCTTTTGTCGCACGTCTTCTTGCCAGAGCTCGTGACGTATGGGCAGCTAAGGCCCATCGTGCTGAGCAAGTCGAGACTCGTGTTCAATTTAACGTGGTAGGGCTTCTTCGGCATCGCGGCAGTAGTGTAGCCATGCAAATGAAAGGTAGCTGTATTGTCGCCATCGCTTGCATTCGGCAAATAGGATGTCTGGCTATCCGCCGAGGTGATGGTGATGGTGCCGGGAACATCCGTCGTTTTATCGGCGATGGGCGCGCCGTTCGTATCAATGTTTACGATGGGCAGATTGATTTTGTTTGCGGCCGGCGCATACGCGGGGTTACTCAGTGAAACGGTCAAAGTCATCGTCGAACTGGCAACGACTGAGCCTGCCGCTGCGACTACGGTCACGACCTTAACGTCGCTATTCGCGTCGCCGGGGTTGGTCGCGTGGAAAGCCTCCTGGTCAGCAGAAAGTGAGGCACTCAAACTGAGCGCGCCCGATCCACCGCTAGGCAGAGTAAGCGATGAGACCGTGATACCGGAGGGCAAACCTGTCAGGGCGACACTGAAAGGGCCGGCGTATGGACTGTTGCTGATGGTCACTGTGACTGGAACGCTTTGGTCCCCTGGGTGAATAGTGAGTGATTGGGGTGAGACTGTGATATTCGGCAACGTGACCACAGCCATGCCACCGCCACAACCGTTTGTTGTGAGAACAGCCGCAAACAGAATTTCCATCGCATAATTCGACCACATGGCGGCAAAACTGTATTTCATCCGGCCCTCTGAACGAGGGTTCTCATCTCTGTGTATGATGACGAAGTTCCCCTCTTTTTTTCGAAGCTTAGTTCAACCAGAAGAATCCATGGCGGCACAGCCTTGCGGGGCAGAGCCAAAAGGACAGGTAGCAGCCCTCGAATGAATCTCCATGACGCATCCTGGTATCGTGCTTTCCGCAGTTGTTTTTTTTACTTCCCTTCAGGCCGCACCAAAGTTCCCAAAGCACACACTCTTATTCAAGTCCTGCTATCTGGCCATACCGATCTCCCCAGGGCACAGGTTCCAGCCGGTCGCGGTAATGCGAAACTGGGGTGCAGCGAACCAGCCAGTAGAAGGCTGCATCATTGCATCTTTGCGAAACAAGTTCATAACATCGGCCCCTTGGAATTCGTTGAACCAGCCGAGGAGCCTATATCGGCGTTGCACGCAAAGCAAAGCCTTTCGCCTGCGCAGCAGGGCAAAACCAAATAAAGTGCATTTCCAAGATTTTTAGTTGTTTTCGAAAGTTATGATTACTTTTCCGCGGGCACGTCCTGTTTCCAGATAGCGGATAGCCTCAGGGACTTCATTCAAGTTGTAAAGCCTGTCGATTACCGGCGTTATCTTTCCCGATTCCATTTGCTCGCGCATAAAGGTCAGATCCTGTTTGCTGGGTTTTGCAAGAATCATGAGGAACTTCTGGCTCCCGAACAACGACAACACAAGAGAGGAAATTGCGCGCGCTAAGGGACCAATCATCCAGTTGTCGGTCGTTCCCCCGGCGCCCACGTATATTCCCTCGGGACTTAAGACGCGCATGGTAGCTGACAAGGAATGGTTCCCAACGCAATCGAAGAATATATCGTAACGTTGCGCACTTTTTGTGAAATCCTCTTGCGTGTAATCAATCGCGCGATCTGCGCCGATGGAGCGGACCATTTCGAGATTCCGTGTGCTGCATACCCCGGTGACATCCGCGCCAAACGACTTGGCAATCTGCACAGCGAATGTACCCACACCTCCCGCGGCACCGTTAACCAGGACCTTCTGACCCGCTTGAATGCGTCCCTTGTCGCGGAGCCCTTGCAATGCGGTATAGGCGGCCACGGGGACGGACGCTGCTTGCTCGAATGTCACGTTAGCTGGCTTCGTGACCAATACTGATTCGGAAGCACAGACATACTCGGCGAAGGCCCCTTTGCACGAGCCAAAAACTTGATCGCCGAGTTTGAATTGCGATACTTTGGCGCCAAGGGCTTCGACCTGCCCGGCAACATCCACGCCTAGTCCCGGAAATTTTGGTTTGCGCAACCCGGCAATGATGCGAACGGCGTACGGCGTGCCTCGCATGAAGTGCCAGTCCAGTGGATTGAGGCTCGCCGCGCGAACCTTTATCAAGACTTCATTGTCCTTGGGAACTGGTTTCTCGACGTCCGTGACCTGGACAACATCCGGAGGTCCGTACCTGGTATATACGGCGGCTTTCATTGACGTTTCTCCGCTGCGCTGGCCTTTTTTCGCTGAAGAGATCTACGTGAGCAGCAACCAATTCTTCATTTGATAAATCCAAATAGCAATGGGATGGCGCCATCGTATCTCAGATAGTTGCTGACGGGGAGATTATGGCCTCCGACACCCTTCCGTCGAACAGCTCATCGGCTCACTTGGCGTCTCTCCAGTCCCTTAACACACTCGCTTGCAGCCACGTCTATCCCTTCAACGATTTACACAAGAGGAGCGAACCATGTCCCACAAGGCTACTTTGCTTCTATACGCCCTGGCTTTCGGCCCCCTCGTGCCTGCGCAGAATGCCGCCGCGCAGGATGAAAAGATAAAAATAGAAGACCAGCCGCTAAGCGTGATGGCCCAGTTCTCAACAGCCCCAGTTGCGGACTGTAATTCCGGCAATGGCGTAATCGTGCAGTTCCACTATATAGGGACGAAACCCCTTCGAGCCTACCTCGTTTCACTCGCTCCCGCTTATTCTGCGCCCGTCAAGACTCTCACGAAGCAAATCATTCAAGAGGTTCGCGATTCGCGCGAGCCGATTGTCAATGGCGCGGAGTGGACGCGCACCATCTGCTCAGTCGTCAACGCCAATGCGGGAACCGCCGCTAGGGTTATCCCAATTGTGGATGCCTTGAGGTTCGCGGACGGTTCGATCTGGGGACCTGGATCGCTGCCGGAATCGCATCAACTCTTCGGCACAATGGATGGCATGGACTTCAGCGTGAAGACGAGCGACTTGCTGAGGTATGTGTCTCCTATCCTGCCGCGCGGTGGGCCGGTTCCTGTGGAAGACATTCAATTCCAGACGATTGGACCGCTGCGGATCGAGACGGGCACTTGGCACGAGGAAAATGGAACGGCGCTGGCAGCGTTGCAGGCGACCAACGTCGGCACCGCCCCGATTCGCGCGTTTGTGTTTGCGACGATCTTTTTAGATCCCAATAGCGGGGCAAAAATCCGCAGCGTCACAACCAAGGAGCTCGAGACACAGGGAAACCCGTCTCACTATCTCTTGCCAGGAGCGAGTTGGGTGGCCGGGCCACGTAAGTTTTCGTACTTGGCCGACGGAAGTCGCGCCAGTTACAAGATCACACTGGACCTGGTCGTGTTTGCCGACGGCTCGACATTCGGGCCGAAGAAGGGACGGGAGTCCGATGAGGTGCTGGGCATGTTGCGTGGCATCGACAGTGTGAATCTGGCGAACCACGGCGCGCCGGCGACTCAGAACCAATGAACGGAGGCAAAGGCCGCTGGCTGGTGATTAGGTTTTTGTTGCAGCGTTTACTTCGTAGGTAAACTGAACTCGGCGACTTGCCACGATAGCCAAACGTTATAGAGTAAAAAGATGGCCGAAGTTCCATACAAGGTTTACGTCATAGTTGACCGCGATTTCGGAGAGAAGATGATACAGCTTGATCAAGGCGCACCTGTGTGGATCGTAGACACCACGACAAATAAGCCCGTGGTTCAACGCTTTTGGAACGAGCATCCAGATAAAGGCCACCTTGCCGGGATCACCACCTTCGACGACGTGAGAACTTCATCTCCCGAGGACATCCAACTAAGTCATCTGGATACGATTGAGCTACATCATGGGCCTTACTCCGCAGATCCACCGTTCACTATGATCGAAGTTTTCGGTACCGAACTTACACATAAGGCCAAGAGCCGGTTGTCCGAGTATGGTTTCAATGAATTTCAGATCATCCCTAGCGGATTCACGGCAATCAGGCCCAAGCCGTTGGCTTAGGCGCGTGGCAGTCACTGCCGCTCTCCAACCGGGTAGAACTCCCCAAGGATGTTTTGCCCTCACCACGACTTTTGAAGAAGAGGGGGGCGCTTCGCAGAAATCGTGTGGCGGAGTAAGATGGTGAACCTTGAAACGAAGTGAGACTTACGAGCCAGAACTAACAGATCGATAGGACAACCGAGATGACTACTGAAGCTAACGAACGGATGCAGAGGCCCCTTGAGGCGGTGGACCCGGCAATTGCGGAGTTGTTGCAGGAAGAGGCGCAGAGGCAGGCGACTGGGTTGGAATTGATTCCGTCGGAGAACCTTGTTTCTGAGGCGGTGCTCGAGGCGATGGGGTCGATTTTTACAAACAAGTATGCGGAGGGGTATCCGGGGAAACGGTATTACGGCGGTTGCGAGTACGCGGATAAAGTAGAGCAGTTGGCGATTGACCGGGCAAAGGAATTGTTTGGCGCGGAGCACGCCAATGTGCAGGCGCATTCGGGGACTTCGGCCAACGTCGCGGTGTATATGTCTACCTTGCAGAAGGATGATGTGGTTTTGGGGATGAATCTTTCGCATGGCGGCCATTTGACGCATGGGCATCCTTTGAATTTTTCGGGACGGATGTACAAGTTTATAGCGTATGGAGTGAAGAAAGAGGACGAGCGGATTGATTATGACGAAATCGACCGGCTGGCGTTGGAGCACAAACCGAAGATGATTGTTGCGGGGGCCAGCGCGTATTCGCGGATTATCGATTTCGGGAGAATTGCGAAGGCGGCAAAATCCGTGGGGGCGTTGTTTTTTGTTGATATGGCGCACATCGCTGGGTTGGTGGCGGCGGGAGTTCATCCTAGTCCGGTCCCGCATGCCGATATAGTGTCGACGACCACGCATAAGACTTTGCGAGGGCCGCGCGGCGGATTGGTTTTGTGCAAAGCGGCCTTTGCCAAGGAATTGGACAAGCTGACTTTTCCGGGGACGCAGGGCGGGCCTTTGGTGCACACGATAGCGGCGAAGGCAGTGTGCTTGAAGGAAGCGATGGAGCCGAGCTTTAAGGAATATCAGAAACAGGTGGTGGCTAACGCGAAGGCTTTGGCGGCCGCGATTGCAAAGCGCGGATTCCGGATTGTAACAGGCGGGACGGACAACCATGTCTTCTTGATCGAGGTGCATTCGCGTGGGATTACCGGGAACGATGCGGAGAAAGCGCTGGACCGCGCGGGAATTACTGTAAACAAGAACTCGATTCCGTTCGATCCTCTGCCCCCGATGAAGGGCGGCGGAATCCGTTTGGGAAGCCCATCGGTGACGACACGCGGTATGCGCGAAGCGGAGATGGATCAAATCGGCGGCTGGATTGGCGAAATTCTGTCGCATCTGGGCGACGCGGAAACGGAACAGAGGGTGCGCAAGCAGGTCGCGGAATTCGCCGCGCGCTTCCCGATTTACGAGTCGCGTGTGCGCGGAACATCTCGCGCAGAACACGCGAGCGTGTGAAGTTTAAATGATACCCGGCGTTATTGACGCAACGCTTGCCTTCGAGAAGTGGCTGAGCGCTCAACTTCCGATTATCAAGCAGGACCTGCGCCTCAAGCATCGATTGATGGCGGAAGCCGCTTTTCCGTATTTTCGCGCGACCTTTTACCGGTGGTTGCAGCTTTGGCCGGAAGTCTGCGGCGAACTGGCGAAAGCGCCCAAAATTCTGGCGGTGGGCGATTTGCACGTCGAGAATTTTGGAACCTGGCGAGACCTGGAAGGGCGGCTCATCTGGGGAGTGAACGATCTGGACGAGGTTTATCCGTCATCCTACGCAATCGATTTGGTGCGGCTCACGACCAGCGCTTATTTGGCGATTCTTGGCGAGCATCTCAGCATGCAGCGCCGCGAGGCTGCGGAAGCGGTCGAACAAGGCTATCGCGACTCGCTGGCGGCCGGAGGGAAACCGTTTATTCTGGCGGAAGATAACCAGTGGTTGCGCCTGATTGCCCTGAGCAAGCTGCGCGACCCCGTTCATTTTTGGGCGAAGCTGACACACTTGCCGCCTTTTACCGCAAAAGCTCCAGACGAAGTGCGTCAACTGCTCGAGGAATCGCTGCCGCCCAAGAGTGTGTATCAGCTCAAAAAGCGAATCGCAGGCCTCGGCAGTCTGGGGCATCCGCGGATAGTGGCGGTTTCGTCCTCGGGCGGTGCCTACATCGCGCGCGAAGCCAAAGCCATTCGACCTTCAGCGTCCGCATGGCACAGCGGGACATCGTCGGCTGTCGTCTATGGACCGAGGCTCATCGGACGCTGTTTGCGTGTCCTGGACCCCTTCGTTCACTTCCACAACAGGTGGGTGGTGAGACGGCTGGCGCCCGACTGCTCGCGCATCGAGCTGGTTTCCTTGGCGGCAGAACGGGACGAAGCGCGGCTACTTTATTCGATGGGATGGGAAACGGCCAACATGCACTTCGGTTCGCCGCTGGCGATTCCTGAGGTCAAGCGCGATCTGGCACAGAGAAAAGGCCGCTGGCTGCACAAAGCCTCTAAAGCAATGTGCAAAGCCACGCTTAAAGATTGGGAAGACTGGCGCAAAGGCTGGAAAAAGCTGACGAAGTGAATTTCGGAAGCGCTCTCGCGCATCTACTGGACTGCTCGTTCCGTAGGACTCTCAGCGAACAGAAAAGGCCCGAATGGTGGGGATTTTGCCTACTGTCCTTGCCCGCTTCCTTACTCCGCCAGTGCGGCTGACCCAAGACTGTCCCACGGGTCAGTAGATTCTTGAAGAAAGTACGCGTAGGTTCAAGAAGGACTGGGATGGGAACCGAAATCGCGACACTGCTCTCCGCTGTACTGAACACCAACTGGGTGAATGCAATATTCTCTTGGGTTACGTCGAAGCGGTCATTTTCTCTTGTGACCGCAAAACGGTGAACCCAGCCAAGCCCGGCACCCGGGCGGTGAGTGTCCTTCTTTTGCAGATCGCGGCAAGTTTCCAGCTTCCAGGGGGAGTCCTAATCCTAGCCCATCCTGAAAAGGACGGGGGCAACGAGGTGAATCAATGATGGACACGGAAGCGTTCCGGGAATTCAAGACCGGCTTGACATTGCTGCGAGATAACTACGCGGTAAAGGCGCTACCGCATATGAAGAAGGCGGTAGACCTCGATAGAAACAATCCGTACTACATGTCTTATCTGGGAGTTGTGCTGGCGCGCTCCGAGCAGAAGTGGGGCGAAGCCGAGCGGCTATGTGACACGGCCGTACGGATGAAGCGAAACCAGGCGCAACTCTATCTGAATTTGGCGGAAGTGTACGCGACAGCGGGCCGGCGCGACGAAGCGGTCGAAGCGCTGCAGTCCGGTCTGAAATTCGCAAGGCGAGATGTGCGGTTGACGATCGCCATGAACCGTCTAGTCGAGCGGCGTCCTCCCGTGCTGACATTCCTGACGAGGCAGCATCCGATCAACCGGCAGCTGGGAATCATCCGGCACAAGACTTTGCGAATGTTCGGACAAGATTAATTTCGAGTTCTCTCCAACCCCAAAGCAAGAAGGGGCGGGTGGCCATAAGCCATCCGCCCCTTTTTGTTTCTAAAAATAAGTTAAAGGTTGCCGAA
>Ga0265349_1000057_pt1 | contig 11743 bp, 7 predicted proteins | sample NSE1metagenome_FD_189092 | JGI IMG/M metagenome (GOLD analysis project Ga0265349, IMG submission 189092) | Soil microbial communities from Maridalen valley, Oslo, Norway - NSE1 | ecosystem: Environmental > Terrestrial > Soil > Boreal forest/Taiga > Bulk soil | place: Norway: Oslo | collected... | reverse complement strand
GGCGGGGCGCAGTGAAGAGACGGAGGGCTCGGGGAAGGCGGAGAGGGCGTCGTTTTGGGAGTTGTGGAGGCGGCCTTATCTTTCGCGGACGGTGATGCTTGTTATTTTTCAGGCTTTGCAGACGATTGGGTTTTATGGATTTGCGAATTGGGCACCGACGTTTTTGTTGAAGCGCGGAGTTTCTCTTTTGCATTCGCTGGAGTACACGCTTTTGATTGCGCTGGTTTCGCCGCTGGGGCCGCTTTTGGCGGCGTTTACTTCGGACAAGATGGAACGGAAATGGACGATTGTGGTTTTGGCTTTGCTTGTGGCGGGGCTGGGATTGGGATTTGGGAATTCTGTTGCGCCTGCGGCAGTGGTGGGATTTGGGGCTTTGCTCACGCTGGCGAATTATTGGTTTTCGGCGGCGTTCCATGCGTATCAGGCGGAATTGTTTCCCACGCGACTTCGGGCGACTGGCGTGGGATTTACTTATAGCTGGAGCCGGTTGAGCGCGGCGTTTACTTCGATTTTGATTGGAGCGGTTTTGGTGCATGGAGTGCCGGCGGTGTTTGCAGTTTTGGCGGTGGCGATGATTTTGGTGGCGGCGGTGGTGGGAGTGATGGGGCCGCGGACGAATGGATTGGTTTTGGAGGAGATTGCGCGGTAGGGAGTGAAATGCGAAATTCGAAACGCGAAATACGAAATTGGAAATGCGAAATTCGACAGACGAGGAGGAGAAGGTGCAAAGGGCCGATGAAAGAGCACAGGCTGAAGCCTGTGCCACGGTGGCGGTGTGCTAGCATCGGGAATTGGGCGTTAAGCGGGGACTAGTGTAGATGGCTGCGACTATGAAGGCGTTGCGGAAGATGAGCGCGGGGCGCGGGTTGTCGTTCGAAAGCGCGCCGGTGCCAGCGATTGGGGCGGCGGACGTTTTGGTGCGGGTGAAGACGGCTTCGATTTGCGGAACGGACTTGCATATTTATGGATGGGACCGATGGTCGCAGGGGAGGATCAAGCCACCGGTGACTTTGGGACATGAGTTTTGCGGGGTGGTGGAACGCGTGGGGGAAGAAGTTACGGCGGTGAAGGCCGGGGATTTCGTAAGCGCAGAGATGCACGTGAATTGCGGGCACTGCCACCAGTGCCGGGTGGGCGAAGCGCACATTTGCCAGAATTTGCGGATTATCGGGATCGATCAGGACGGGGCGTTTGCGGAGTTTGTGAAAATTCCGGCCTCGAATATTTGGAAGCTTGATCCGGCGATTCCTGAACACTATGGGGCGATTCTCGATCCGCTGGGGAATGCGGTGCATACCGTTTTGGCTGGGCCGATTGCGGGGCAGACGGTTTTGGTGACGGGGTGCGGGCCTATTGGGTTGATGTCGATCGCGGTGGCGAAGGCTTGCGGAAGCTCGACGGTGTTTGCCACGGAGACGAATGAGAATCGGCGCGCGATGGCGAAGAAGATGGGCGCGGATGTGGTGTTGAATCCGGCTGCGGAGGATGCGGTGGCGCGGATTTTGACGGAGACTGGCGGGACGGGTGTGGATGCGTTGCTGGAGATGAGCGGAAATCCGACCGCGATTCAGCAGGGTTTTAAGGCGCTGCGAGCTGGCGGACGGGCATCGCTGCTCGGGATACCGACGGAGAATGTGCCGCTGGATTTGGTGAATGACGTGATTTTTAAGGGCGCGACCGTGCAGGGGATTTATGGGCGGCGGATGTATGGGACTTGGGTGCAGATGACGGCGTTGCTCAAGGCCGGGCGGTTGAATTTGGAGCCTTTGTTTGGGGAGCGCGAACCTTTGGAGAAATTTGAGAATGCGTTTGCGAAATTGCAGGGCGGATTGGCGGGGAAGATCTTGCTGTATCCGGATGGATTGCCGCGCTAGGCGGATTGCCTTTCTCACCTTAACTTTACTTCTGAATCGTTTGCCCTGAACCGTCAGGTGACGCAGAATAGTGGTTCCACCAGCCGAGTCCACCTCAGGAGTTTAGGCATGTCTGATACCGCAACGATGGCGACGAAGCAGAATCCGACGCAGTACATTTCCGATCAGCTGAATGAATTGCGGGCGAAAGGGGTGGCGCCGAAGTTGCGCGTGCTGGAAGGCGAGCAGAAGCCGGTTTGTATTTTTGACGGGCGGGAAGTGATCAATCTGGCTTCAAACAACTATCTGGGTTTGACTACGCACAAATCGCTGCGCAAGGCGGCATTGGACGCGATCAAACGATACGGCGTGGGGGCGGGCGCGGTTCGAACCATCGCCGGGACGATGAAGATTCATATGGAGTTGGAGGAGCAGATCGCACGGTTTAAGAATGTGGAAGCGTGCGTGGTGTTTCAGTCAGGATTTACGGCGAATGCGGGGACTGTTTCGGCAGTGCTGGGCAAGGAAGACTTGATCATTTCGGATGAGTTGAATCACGCATCGATTATTGACGGAGCGCGGCTTTCGAAAGCGACGATCGAGGTGTTCAAGCATAAGGACGTGAAGGATTGCGAACGGATTTTGCAGGAGCACCTAGAATTTCCGGGCAAGAAGCTGATTATTACGGATGGCGTTTTTTCGATGGACGGGGATATCGCGCCGCTGCCGGCGCTTTGCGATCTGGCGGAAAAGTACAACTGCATCATGATGGTGGATGACGCACATTCGAGCGGTGTGTTGGGGCGCGGCGGGCGCGGGACGGTGGATCATTTGAATTGCCATGGGCGCGTACATATTCAGGTGGGTACTTTGAGCAAGGCGATTGGCGCGATGGGTGGGTATGTTGCGGGATCGCGCGATTTGATCGATTTTCTGTACTTGCGGGCGCGGCCGTTTCTTTTTTCCACTTCTCATCCGCCGGCTACCGTAGCAGCGTGCCAGGCGGCTTTTACGCTGCTGGATTCGCCCGAAGGGGAGCGACTGGTGAAAAAGCTTTGGGCGAACACGAAAATGTTCAAGCGGGAATTGAAGAAGCGCGGGTTTCAGTTCAAGGTCAGCGAGACGCCGATTATTCCGATTCATGTGGGAGATGCGGCGAAGGCGTTCGAATTCTCGAAGAAATTGTTTGAAGCGGGCGTGTTTGCACCGGCGGTGGGTTTTCCGACTGTGGCGGAAGGCAAAGCGCGATTGCGCGCGATCGCAAGCGCGACGCACAAGAGAGAACAACTGCTGCGAGCCGCGGATATTTTGGCGGAAGTGGCCAAGCCGCTTGGGATCATTTCTTAGACAAATCATCGACAATCCGGAACGTGTGTTCCTACTTGAAATCAAGTATTTTGGCCGCTGCGGCGCCGGATTACATTCACAGGTAGTGTTACTCGCACGGCGAATGCAACTATTCGCCGCCGGGAAACGTCCTCTTATATAGGGATGGTTTCCCAATGAAGTTGCCCCGCCCGTTCGCGTTTGGAGGCACAAATGATACGACCTGCATTTGCAATTTTGATTGGCGCCATATTTGCGGCTGGAGCCGCCGCGCAAGTTCAAATTAATCCGCAGGCCCCGGGAACGCCAAGTATTCCGGTGCAATCAGAAACGTCGGCGGCTCTGCCAGGTGGGACGGCGCTCAATGCGCAACTCAATTCATCCGTGGACTCGAAAAAGGCGAAGGTGGGCGACAAGGTAGAGGCGCACACTACCGAGGAATTCAAGTACGCAGGCAAAACAATCATCCCGCTTGGGGCGAAGCTGGAGGGGCACGTGACGGAAGCGACGGCGCGATCGAAGGGAGATAGCGGGTCCACGCTGGCGATTCAATTTGACAAGGCGATGCCGAAAAAGGGAGAAGAGATTCCGTTGAATGTGGCGATTCTCGCGATTGCGGCGCCACAGCAGGATTTATCCGGCGGGTCACCTGGACCTGGCAGTGATGCGATGAGTGGTCGAGGCGCTTCGGCTGCGGGCGGATCGCCAATGGGCAGCGGTCACACACCGACGGCAACACCCACAACAACGGGCAATCCGGGTGGCGGCGCTGATTCAACGATGGGGCCAAACGGTGAAGCTCAACTCTCTGCAAAGAGCCGTGGCGTGTACGGATTGGGCGATTTGAAACTGATGGCAGCCTCATCAGGCGCAGGCCAAACAATAGTCATAACTTCGAGCGGCAAAAATATTCATCTGGATGGCGGAACAAGGCTCCTGCTCGTGGTGCCAGAGCAAGTAGCCGTGGCACCTAGCAAATAGAGCAAACCAAAATAAGAGCACAAGAGGACGCAGCGACATGCGTCCTCTTTTTTATTTGCCTGAACAAATCGGCTTCCACGGAACTGAGGTTCGTTCCGCAAGCGTTTGCTATACTCGCCGACATGGCTGCTGCACCGAAAAAACTATTTTTAGTAGATGCGATGGCGCATATTTACCGCGCTTTTTTTGCGCCGATGCCGCAGCGGCTGACCGGGCCGGGAGGCGTGCCGACGAACGTCCCGTTCCTTTTCGGCAATATTCTTCGCAGGCTCATCAAGGATTATCAGCCGGACTACATCGGCATCGTCTTCGATCCCCCCGGAGCAACGTTTCGCGACAAGCTGTTCGAAAAATACAAGGCCCAGCGGCAGCCGATGCCGGATGACATGCGTGTGCAATTGCCCTTTGTGCGGCGATTGTGCGAGGCAATGAGGCTGTCGATTCTGGAAGTGCAGGGATACGAAGCGGACGACGTGATCGGCGCCATCGCCTTGCAGGCGGCGAAGAAAAATCTGGATGTGCTGGTGATTTCGAACGACAAAGACATGATGCAGCTGGTGGGGAAAAATGTGCGAACGCTGCGCACGGGATCGGGAGGAGCGAAAGCGGACATTATTGTCGATGCGAAGAAAGTGGAAGAGATTTTGGGCGTGCCGCCGGAACGAGTTGTGGATTACATGGCGCTGCTGGGAGACAACATCGACAACATCCCCGGTGCGAAGGGTATCGGCGAAAAAGGCGCGGCGGAGCTGATCAAGAAATATGGGAGCGTCGAAAAGGCGCTGGATAATGCCGACGAGGTGACGAACAAGCGCTATCGCGAAGCGCTGCAGCAGCAACGCGAACAGGTGATGATGTCGAAGCAGTTGGCAACGATTGCGACGGATTTGCCATTGGAGCTGGATTTGAAGGCGCTGGAGCGGCGTGAGCCGGATGTCGCGGCGCTCGGCACGCTGTATCGCGAGCTGGGCTTTAATTCATTGCTAAGAGAATTGAGCGCGGAGGATTTGGCGTCGTCCGCGCCCGCAAGCACGGAACCCAGTGTGAAGGCGGACTACGTGGCCTTTACTGATGTTGCCGAATTTCGCGCGTATCTCGGGAAATTGCCGGCCAAGCAGCCGCTGGCAGTTTGGCTGAATCTCGAACTCGGCGAGCGGGAATCGGAAGGCTTTGGCACGCGCATTGCATCGATTGAGGTTTCGTCTAAAGCTGGCGAGGGACGTTCCGTCTGGCTCGATGAGAAGGGGGAAGCGCTGAAAGCGCTCGCTCCTATACTTGCGGATGCGAAGCGCACAAAAATCGTTCACGATCCAAAACTTTTTCAGCTTCTTACCGGGCGAGCTGCGAATGTGAAGGATGCCACGCAACTGTATTCGTATCTGGCGCGCCCGACGACGGCGAATCACAATTTGGCCGACGTGCTAATGCGCCAGTCCAACACGATGCTTGGCGGCGGGCCGGGAGAGCGCGCCGATTACCTGCAGCGCCTCGCCCCTGTTTTGCGCACACAGATCGAAGAGCACGAGCTTGCCGGGGTCTACGACAAAATCGACTTGCCGCTCGCGCCAGTTCTCGCGGACATGGAACGCATCGGCATTCGCGTGGATCCTAAGGAACTGGACAAAATGTCCAAGTCCATGGAGAAGGAATTACGGCGGCTGGAAAAAGACATTTGGGAACTTGCGGGGAATGAATTCAACATTAACTCGCCGGCACAGCTTGCGGAGATATTGTTCGACAAGCTGAACCTACAACCGCCGATGCGCCGCGGAAAAGGGAAAGTGCGGTCGACCGCCGCGGATATCCTGGAGGAAATGGCGGCGCAGCATGCGCTGCCCGCAAAAATTATTGAGTATCGCGAAATCTCCAAACTCAAGTCGACCTATGTTGATGCGCTTCCGAAATTGATTCACCCGGATACGGGGCGTTTGCACACAAGTTTTTCACAGACGACGGCGGCCACGGGACGCCTCAGTTCAAGCGATCCAAATTTGCAGAACATTCCAATTCGCACGGAGCTGGGGCGAGAGATTCGCGCGGCGTTTGTGGCGGAGAAAGGCAAAATTCTTCTTTCGGCGGATTATTCGCAGATTGAGCTGCGAGTGATGGCGCATTTTTCGGAAGATCCGGTATTGATCGATGCATTCCGAAATGGGGAAGATATTCACGCGCGCACCGCGCAGGAAGTTTTCGGTGTGGGCCCGATGGCGCAAAATGCGGAACACCGGCGCGCGGCGAAGGCCATCAATTTCGGAATTATCTACGGACTTTCGGCGTTTGGACTGGCACAGCAGCTGAGCATCGGGCAAAAAGAAGCCGCGCAATTCATCAACGCCTATTTCACGCGCTACAGCGGAGTGAAGAAATTTCTGGATAAGATTCTCGTCGATACACGCACGACCGGCGTGGCAAAAACATTATTCGGAAGAATTCGCCCGATTCCGGAAATCAATTCTCCGCAGGCGCAGCTTCGCAGTTTTGCCGAGCGGACGGCTTTGAATTCACCCTTGCAAGGCACAGCCGCGGATCTCATCAAACTGGCCATGATCAGTATCGACCGGCGCCTAACTGCCGAAAAATTCGAATCGAAAATGATTTTGCAGGTCCACGATGAACTGCTTTTCGAAGCTCCTCCGAAAGAAAAAGCCAAGCTAGAAAAACTCGTTCGCGAAGAAATGGAAGGCGTGTACAAACTCGCCGTCCCACTGGTGGTTGAGATCTGTTCCGGGCCCAATTGGCGTGACCTCGACTGAACTTTTTTTGCCAGCGGTTTTACAGGGCCCAATGCTGTCTTTTCCCTCTTCCAGGGCGTAGAATCCATTCAAAGAACGACGCCGATACCTCTCGCTCGGCCGGCCCTTCCTCTCAGGAGGCACTTATGCGCAAAACTTGGTTAGTTGCGGGCACGGTTCTGGTTGCAAGTCTTGGAATGGCGCGAGCGAAGCCGAACGCTGCGCAGGATAAACCGACGGACACCCAAGCCGCCGGTGACGAATATAAAATCCCGCAGGAAGCCATCGACAAGAAGAATCCGGTAAAGCCTTCGCCGGAAGGCCTGGCGGCCGCACGCAAGATATACGGTTACGATTGCGCGATGTGCCACGGTCCGAAGGGAAACGGCAAAGGCGACATTGTCGACTCTATGAAGCTGACCATGCACGATTGGAACGATCCTGCATCGCTCGCTGGCAAGACTGATGGCGAGATTTTCTTCATCATCACCAAAGGCAAAGGGAAGATGATGGGAGAGGGCGATCGCTTGCCCGAAACGACGCGCTGGAACATCGTTAATTTGGTGCGGTCTTACTCCAAGAAAGACGCGGGAGACAAGCCTGCGTCTTGAAGAGAAAAATATCTACTGAGAGTCGATGCCGCCGGTAAAATGAAGCGAGACCCGGCGAATCGCTGTCGAATGCGCCAACCTGCCTGTTCTATTCCCGTTGTGTTACGCTTTTCCGCCTGAAGAAATTCCGGAGGATCGTATGGCCCACTCGTCACAATTTTTGAAACTTGTGCAGGACGCCAAGCAACGCGTCAAAGAAACGAATGTTCCCGACGTCAAACGGCGCATGGACGCCGGCGAGAAATTGATTCTGGTGGATGTGCGCGAAGACAATGAATGGGCTAAAGGGCATCTCCCTGGCGCAGTCCACATGGGCAAAGGCGTCATCGAACGCGATATCGAGCAGCAGGTTCCCGATACAGACACCAAGCTGGTGCTTTATTGCGGTGGCGGCTTCCGCTCCGCTCTGGTGGCCGACAATCTGCAAAAAATGGGTTACACCAACGTGGAATCGATGGACGGCGGGTGGCGAGGATGGACTGAAGCCGGCTTGCCGACCGTCCGAGATTAGAAATCAGCGACCATGACTGCGAGAATTTGGCTGGGGCGGGAGGATTCGAACCTCCACCGTCCTCATTAACAGTGAGGTGTCCTACCGATTGGACCACGCCCCAGCAGCCGACGGGGTAGGCTCCGCCGTATCCGAAATCCACGGCGAAGAGTGCTTCTAAGATAACACGGCTGCGCATTCTGCAAGGGCTCTTCCCAAAAAAATTTGTGTCCGCCGAGCCTTCCCGTGTGTCAGAAGCACAGAGGCAGCTGCACTGTCAGTGGCCGCGAGCGGTGCCATTGCGATGGTTTCAAATGGTTTGAAGGCGTTGTTTGGTTTGGGGAACGCAACTTCACGAAATTTTTTTAATAAATCTGCGCGAGAAGGTTGCATTCCAGAAAGTTTTGTCGGAAACTATGCGGTCAATTGCGAGCCGGGTGCGCACTTCCCGGCCATGACGCTGCGGAGCCTCCAGGCTTTTGCTCCTTCCGGGAGAGGCCTTCGCAAAAGTGCAACGCTGACATGGCCCAGATTTTTCATCGCAGCACAAATTTCATTTCGAAATTCAGCCTGTTCTCGGCTGTTTTCTTGGTCGGCCTGGGGCTTGCGGGCGTTTTGGGGCTGGCGCGTTCTCCCTATTCGACGAACCAGAACGTCGTGCGTGAGCAACCCGTACAGTTTAGCCACAAGCACCACGTTGGCGATGATGGACTGGACTGCCGCTATTGTCATACCTCGGTTGAGACTTCCTCTTTTGCAGGCATTCCGCCCACAAAAACCTGCATGAATTGCCATTCCGTGCTGTTTGCCGACGCTCCGTATCTCGAACCCATTCGCGAAAGCTACCGGACAAATGAGTCGATCAAGTGGGTGAAGGTTCAGCGGCTTCCCGACTTCGTATATTTCAATCACAGCATTCACGTCAATAAAGGCGTCGGCTGTTCCACGTGCCACGGCTCTGTCAACCAAATGCCGCTGATGTTTCAGGCTTCTCCCTTGCTTATGGAATGGTGTTTAGACTGCCACAGAAATCCTGAGAAAGCTTTGCGTGCAACGAAAGAAGACGTTTTCGACATGAACTGGAAAGCGCCTAGCAATCAAGCGGAACTCGGCAAACAATTTGCTGCAGAACGGAAGATTCGCACGACAGCGGAACTAACGAGCTGTTCGACTTGTCATCGCTAATGGACGGTATGCGCGAAAACGACTCTATCGACGGCCACAAACACGATCACGACGCACACGAGGCTTCCGTGCACGCAGATGATCATTCTGACGAGCACACCCAGGATTTAACGGTGCACGAGCACACCCTGGACCTCGCGGCAGTGCGCGCAAAACTACGCGAGAAGAGCGGCAAGCAATACTGGCGCACGCTCGAAGAGTTGGCCGGCGATCCTCATTTCGAAGACCTTTTGCATCGCGAGTTTCCGCGGCAGGCTTCGGAGTGGGACGAAACGGTAGACCGGCGCAATTTCCTGAAGCTGGCCGCGGCGTCGCTTGCTCTTGCTGGGATTTCCGGCTGCCGGAAGCCTGAGCAGTTGCTTGTTCCCTACGTGAATCAGCCAGATGGAATGATTCTAGGCAGGCCGCAGTTTTATGCCACGGCGATGCCGTTCGGCGCGGACGCTGTCGGAGTGCTGGTTGAGAGCCACGAGGGTCGGCCAACGCACGTGACGGGGAATCCGGATCATCCTTCGAGCCTTGGCGGCACGGATGTGATTACCCAGGCTTCCGTATTGAACTTGTACGATCCTGATCGCGCGCAGACGGCCACATATCTTGGCGAGATTAGGGCCTGGTCGGACTTCCTGAAGGCGGCGAGTGATTTCGTTGGCAAGGCAAAAATTCTCGGTGGCGCAAATTTTCGGATCCTGACCGGGACGGTCACTTCGCCTACCCTCGCCGCGCAAATTCAGAACGTCTTAAAACAGATTCCCGGAGCGAAATGGCACCAGTGGGAGCCTGCCGAGAGCGACGGCGCGAGAGAAGGCGGCAAGCTCGCTTTCGGACGCTATGTCAGCACCGTGTATCGTCCTGAAAAGGCTGACGTTATTCTTTCGTTGGATGCCGATTTCCTGGCGAGCGGGCCGGGGCATATCGGTTATATGAAGCAGTTCTACCGCCGCCGAAAGCTGAGCGGGCCCAGAGACACGATGAACCGGCTCTATGTAGTTGAGCCGACGCCTTCCGTTACGGGATCGAGTGCGGATCATCGTTTGCCGCTGAAGGTGTCCGAAGTTGGACAATTCGCTCGCGCCCTGGCCGCAAAATTGGGCTTGGGTGGCAGCGGAACGCTTACGCCAGCCGTGGAAAAGTGGCTGGAAGCTGCCGCCGGCGACTTGCAAAAGAATCGCGGAAAATCTCTCGTCGTTGCCGGAGAGTTCCAGCCTGCGGAAGTGCATGCCTTGGCGCATGCCATCAACGCCGCGCTTGGGAATGTTGGCACGACGGTTTATTACACGGAGCCTGTTGAAGCCAATCCAGTGAATCAACTTGAGTCGTTTGCCGAGCTTTGCGCAGATATGGACGCGGGCAAGGTCAATACGCTGCTGATTTTCGGATCGAATCCTGTGTACGACGCACCGCATGACTTCGATTTCACTACGAAGCTGCAAAAAGTCGAGGCGACCGTGCTGGTCAGCACTCATTTCGATGAGACGGCTCAATATTGTAAGTGGCATGTCGCGGAATCGCACTATTTGGAAACCTGGGGCGATGCGCGGGCTTTCGATGGTACGATCAGCGTGATTCAGCCGCTTATCGCGCCGCTCTATCACACTCGCTCGGCTTTTGAAGTTCTGGCAGCCTTTACGGACAAGCCTGGACTGAAGGTTTATGATGCGGTTCGCGACCGCCTTAAGACCGCGGCAGGCAGCGCTGATCCGGAGAAGTTCTGGCGCAAGACTTTGAATGACGGAGTTGTTGCCAACTCCGCGTATGCGCCCATATCTGTTGCGCCGAAATTTAGTGTCGCGAGTTTGCCGCCGGCAAAGGCGATTCCCGCAGGACAACTTGAATTTATTTTCCGCCCGGACGCGAACGTTTACGACGGGCGCTACGCAAACAATGGCTGGCTGCAAGAGTTGGCGCGGCCGGTCACCAAAATTACCTGGGACAACGCGGCTCTTGTAAGCCCGCGGCTTGCGGAAAAACTTCAGCTCACGCAACACGCCGCGGCTCGCGGCGGTGAGCACGGCCAGATTGTCACCAACGTCATCGACATTTCGATTTCAAACAGCAAAGTTACCGCCGCGGCATGGATTTTGCCGGGGCAAGCCGATGACACAGTTGTGCTTCCGCTCGGCTATGGCCGCAACAACGCCGGATTCACTGGGACGAACAAAGGATTCAGCGCGTATGTTGTGCGTGCGTCCACAGCGTTATGGACCGTCACCGCGGGCACGGATGTCATCAAGAAAACAGGCGATGAGTACCCGCTGGCTTGCACGCAATATCACTTCAACATGGAAGGCCGGAAGATTCTGGCCACCGCTACGCTCGCCGAATACCAGAAGAATCCCAAATTTGCGCACGAAGGCGATGAGCAGCCGCCGAAAGAAATGTCGCTCTACAAAGAGTTTGCCTATCCCGGTTATGCATGGGGCATGGCCATTGATTTGAACAGCTGCAATGGCTGCAACGCTTGCGTGGTCGCTTGCCAATCGGAAAATAATATTGCGGTCGTGGGCAAGGATCAGGTGATGCGAGGGCGGGAGATGCATTGGATCCGCATCGACCGCTACTACT
>Ga0265349_1000056_pt1 | contig 11792 bp, 13 predicted proteins | sample NSE1metagenome_FD_189092 | JGI IMG/M metagenome (GOLD analysis project Ga0265349, IMG submission 189092) | Soil microbial communities from Maridalen valley, Oslo, Norway - NSE1 | ecosystem: Environmental > Terrestrial > Soil > Boreal forest/Taiga > Bulk soil | place: Norway: Oslo | collected... | reverse complement strand
CGCCTCCGGAATGGCTGTCGCAGACAAGCTAAACACCATCCATCTGCCTGGCTTGCGTTTCGCCGATCAACCTTTCATCCCGGTGTCCGGTCTTTACGCGGGACAGCGTTGCGGAGGCGTCGGCATTCGCATCACCGACCGCGCCGCGGTTCGCTCCGTGCGCGTAGGTTTGGAGATTGCGGTCATTCTGCAAAAGCAATATCCCAAGAACTTCGATCCAGCGAAACTACTCTTCCTCGTCGGCAACGCAGAAACCATCCGCCAGCTTCAGGCCGGCGTTGCACCAGAACAAATCGTAGCGAGCTGGTCGACAGACCTCTCGAATTTCGATCAAACGCGCCGCAAGTATTTTCTTTACAAGTAGTTCGGTCTTGTCTGATTGGAGATCACCTAGTCGACGCCGCTTCCGTCTCTGGTGTGGTAGAGTCAGCCCATGCGCATTGTGTCGTTGCTGCCGTCGGCCACGGAAATCCTGTTTGCTTTGGGATTCGACAAGGAAATTGTCGGCGTTAGCCATGAATGCGATTTTCCGGCGCAGGCGCGGACGAAGCGCGTGGTGATTCATTCGCGGCTGCCACATGACGCGCCTCCCCTGGAGATTGACAGGCTGGTCCGCGAGTACGTTTCGCGCGGCGAAAGTCTTTATTCCGTGGATGCCGAGGCGCTTGAGGAATTAGAACCTGATCTGATTATTACGCAGGATTTGTGCCAGGTGTGCGCGGCTTCGCCGGATGATCTCGCCACCACGCTCGCGCGTTTTCCTATGCGGCCTGAAGTTCTTTGCCTGAATCCTCAAGACCTCGGCGATGTGTGGCGCGACATTCTGTGGGTTGGGGAAGCGACCTGCCGCGGGCATGAAGCGGAAGCTTTGTTGAAGAAAATCGGAACGCGGCTTGGCGAACTCGAGTGCCAGCTCGAAGGCATGGCGCATCGCCCGCGCGTTGCGATTCTCGAATGGCTCGAACCGTTTTATGTGGCAGGGCATTGGATGCCGGAAATGATCGAAGTTGCGGGCGGGAAAGATGCGCTTGGCAAGAAGCGTACGCCTTCTTTCCGCATCACCGCTGAAGATGTGATGGACGCGGCGCCGGACATTCTTTTGATCGCGCAGTGCGGCTACAGCGCACAGCAAGCTCGCGATGAATACCGCGCGATGTCTTTTCCAGGAGAGTGGAGCGCCATGCCCGCGGTACGCAACTCTCAAGTGTACGCGCTTGACGCGAGCGGGTATTTTTCGCGGCCAGGCCCGCGATTGATGACGGGGATCGAGGCGCTGGTAAAAATCCTGCATCCGGAAGTTGTGGTTAGTTCGGAGGCGGAGAGCGTTGCAATGCCAATTGGCGGTTTACCTCTCACGGCGCAAACGCCTTCTGTACGAGCTGCTTCGGCTTACTGAACCTTACCAACGATAGCGGCTCGTGAGTCGTTGCGAAAAGCGGCAGCAGGGCTGCCGCACTCCACATAGCTTCCTCGCAAGGTTATGAGGGACTAGGTAGTTGCCTCCATGTGGGCACGGGGCTGGCCCTTGGAGGCTCAGGGTGAACAAGCCCCGCCCCTACAGTTCCACACTATGAACCTGGTCTTCGGGACAGTTGACAATGCTGGCTTCTATATATAGGATTCTTATGTATAGGAGAACTGATGATTGCTCCAGGGATTAAACGCGGGACGGCGGAACTGGCGGTGTTGAGCGTGCTGGAAGACGGGCCACTGCACGGTTATGAAATGGCGCGGCGCATCGAGGAGCAAACGCACGGCTCGTTGCGGTTTACGCTGGCGTCGCTCTATCCGCTGCTTTACAAGCTAGAAAAGCGCGGGTGGGTGCGCGGCGCTTGGGAAACCGGCGATACGGGACGACGCCGACGCTGCTATCGACTGACTGCCGAAGGGAAGAAGAAACTTGCGCCGATTCGGCGCGAGTGGGACGAACTCTTCCGCGCCCTGAAGCGCCTCACGAAGGTGTCTCATGCGTGATTGGAAAGCGCTTGTCGAAGAGCGGCTCGCGGGCTTGGCGCTGGAACCGGAAGATAAAGCCGAAGTGATCGCCGAAGTTGCGACGCACTTGGAAGAAATTTGCGAGGAGATGGTACGGCAGGGAATAAGCGACGAAGAGGCAGTGCGGCGGACTTTATCGAGGGTCGGGGATTGGGGGGATTTGCAGCGCAAGATTTTCGCGGCAAAAAGGAGAGGACATCCCATGAAGAAACGCATATGGCAGCTCTGGGTTCCAGGATTCCTCACAATGATACTTTCCATGCTTTTCTTGACGGTGCTTTACAGGCTCGGATGGCGAGCTCGCCTCGTCTCGAGCGGCCCCAACGCGATTCTCTTGTATACGCCGTGGCTGGCCGGGCTTCCATTTTTCGGAGCTCTGGGAGCTTTCCTTTCGTCTCGGGCCGGCGGTTCGCGCGTAAACGCGCTCTTAGTCAGCGTTTTTCCTGCGCTTGCTCTTACTTTTGCGTTTCTGTTCATGTTTCCGTTCGGCATGACTGCCGAACTGATAATGGGAAGACCTGTCGACTTTAGCCACGTTGCTACTGTGCTTTTGAAAGATGGAATTGGATGGATCGTGGCCCCGGGGGCTGCTCTTTTAGTGGGTGGTTTACTCGCGCATGCTTTGTTGAGAACACGGTCATCGTCGCAGCACACGGCGATAGGTTAGCGAGGGGAATCATGCCTGATTGGGAAGCGCTCGTTGGCGAGCAGTTCGCTGCCATTTCTCTTGAACCCGAAGAGCGTCGCGAAGTGATCGCGGAGCTTGCCGGACATCTCGAAGAAACGTTTGAGCAGTTACGGCGTCAGGGGCTCGCAGAAGAAGCGGCGGTCGAGCGCGCGCTCTCGCAAGTAAAGGATTGGCAATCTCTGCGGCGGAAGATTCAGAAGGCGCGAATGAAGGAGGACGTTATGACGGATCGAGTCAGGCAAGTGTGGTTGCCCGGGTTTTTGACTTTGTTCCTTTCGATGATGCTGCTCATGGCTAATGAGGTCATCGGTATCAAGCTGGGTGTTAATCCGCTGATTGTGAGTGCTCACGACTCGGGTCTGAAGGCTCCTGTGGCAGTGATTTATGTGCCGTGGCTGGTATCGCTGCTTCTGATCGGCGCGATAGGAGCGTATTTGGCGCTCCGCGCGGGAGCGTCGCCGCGCGCTACGCTTCTTCCCCTTATGTTTCCTGTTTTGCCGCACTCGATTTTTTTCGTGATTTGGATCCCGGTGTCGCTGATCCTTGGCGACCACACCACCCACAACACCATGCCTAGCGCCTTGCTGATGGGTTTGGTCGGCTGGGTGGTGTTGCCTGCGGTGGCTTTGCTCGCTGGCGGACTTCCAGTTCAACTCCTGCGGTTAAGACGGTCAACCCTAAGCACATAACGAGTGCCAAGGCCGTGTCCTATCAGCTGCCGCCGCATCGGCGCCAGGGCCACGATTGCGCACTGCGTGAACTGCCGGGGTAACAGTGCTTGACAATCCCACTGTATGGCTGTAATCATACAGTATGCTCTTCCACGTAAATCCGTCCTCCGGCGTGCCGATTTACGCGCAAATCGAAACTCAAGTTAAAAACGCCATTGCCGCGGGTGCTCTGAAGCAGGGCCAGCCACTACCCTCCGTACGCAAGCTGGCTGCCGAACTGGGGATCAATCCCACCACCGCTGCGCGTGCCTATCAGAACCTGGAGCGTGACGGGGTCATTACTACGATTCCGGGCGGCGGGACATACGTTGCGGAAAATGTCCCTCGATTTCTCAAATCGGAAAAGTTACGCCGCTTGCAGCCGTATGCACGCCAGATTGCGGTCGAGGGCGTGCAACTTCGCCTTTCGGACGAGGACATCTTGAAAATCGTGCGAGACGAACTGGCCAGGCTAGAAGAACGCGTAGGAGACCTGAGATGAACGAACTTGCCATAGACACGAAGGATCTCTCGAAGTCGTACGCCAGCGTCTGCGCCGTCGGCGGAATCAACCTGGCTGTCCCGCGCGGATCGATTTATGGATTTCTTGGCCGGAATGGTGCGGGCAAATCAACAACGATCAAAATGCTGTTAGGGCTTGTACGCCCCACCGGTGGTTCGGCTCGGGTGTTGGGCTTGGACACGCTTGGCGAACACATCGCGATTCTCCGGCGCACGGCCTTCGTCAGCGAGAAAAAAACACTGTATCCGTCGCTGACCCCATCAGAACTCGTGAGATTTAGCCGGGGCTTTTATCCGACTTGGTCGGACAGCGCGGTGGAGAAATACGCAACGTTGTTTGAAATTCCGATGAAACGGCCGTTTGGGCAGCTTTCCAATGGCAACCAAACTAAGGTCTGGCTATTGCTGGCGCTTTGCCAGGGTGCGGATTTACTGATTCTGGATGAACCGACAACTGCTTTGGACCCGATTACGGTTGATCAGCTGATGCATGTGCTGGCCGAAGATGCCCTAGACCGAGGTTGCACGGTCTTCTTTTCCTCCCACCAGATCGAGGAGGTGGAACGCATCGCGGAATATGCCGGATTCATCGATCGCGGCAAACTGCTGATGGAATCTCGGTTGGACGACATCAAGAGTGAATTCCGCCTTATCACCGCCGCTGGCAACTCCCTTCCATCGCAAACATCGTCGCAGGTTTTGTCCGTTGCGGCCGAGGGAAATTTCTGCAGATATGTCGTAACGAAGGATGCGGACGGTTTCGCTGCCGAATTGTCTCAAAGCGGCGCAACCATTACGAATATCTCCCCGCTTAGCCTGCGCGAAATCTTCTTACAACTTGTCCGAAAGGAGCAGTAATGTACTTCTGGAAATGCTGGCGTGACACCCGGTCCTTTTTTGTCGTTTTCTTGATCATTGCCGCCATTGTGATGCCCGTGGCTGCGGTCGTCAGTTTGGGCAGTCATCTAGTGGAGGACTTTGGCCCGCACGCTTTCTTGGATACTTTCGGTTTAATTCTCTTGGCAGTCGCCTTGGGGTTGGGAGCCATAGGCGCTAGCCACGAATTCGCGGAGAACACAGCACACTTTTTGTTCACGAAGCCGCGCAGCCGCGCGTATTTTGTCTGGGTAGGCTGGGCTGTCGGATTTGCCGAACTACTGGCAGTCGCGGTTGTAAATATCCTTGCGGGCTGGGCAACGCTCTCTCACTTTGGCAAGAATCCATTGCACTCGGCCGTTTTTGGTTCGATCAAAACCGAGCAACTGGGGGGCATATTGATTTATGGCCTCTACATTTATTGCCTCACCTACTCCTTGACAACTGTGCTGCGCAACGGCTTGAGGGGCATAGGCGCGAGCTTGGCGATCATAGTTGGCCTCCCATATTTTGCGATTGCTATTCGATGGCGATGGCACGTCAACCTGCCGCTTCCAACGGACACGATTGGAGGCTTATCGATGGCGATCAGCAGCAGCATTTGGATACTCGTCGCATTGCTCTTGGTTCTTGCCGCGCAGCTTCTCGTTGAACGAACCGAAATATGAGTCGCCGGGGCGGATATTCGGCGGCAATACAGATCAATACGACCATTAGATTTGTGGAAGTCGAATGCGGTCCCCGGATCGGTATTTGCTAGGTTTTGGCGGCGTACTCAGCCGTTATAGATTTTCTCGTCCAATAGCGGTAAAAGGGGAGGCCAGCCAGGATTAGGAGGAGGCCGATGCTGGAGCGGCCGGGGCGGTTGAGCCAGATGTTGATGGTGAGGGCGAGGGCGCCGGCTATGAAGAGGCCGGGGACTATCGGGTAGCCCCAGCAGCGGTAGGGGCGGGGCATGTTGGGTTCGGTGTAGCGCAGGCGGAAGAGGGCGACTACGGCCAGGCCGTAGAAAATCCAGCCGGCGAAAATAAATAAATTGGTGAGTTCCTCGAACGTTCCTGTCAAGGCCATCAGGCTAGCTAGGACACATTGAAAAATCAGGGAGCGTGCGGGCGTGCGGTACTTAGGGTGAACGCCGTCGGCGATTTTGAAGAAGATGCCGTCGCGGGCCATGGCGTAGCCCGGGCGTGCGCCGCTGAGGACCGACGAGTTCATCGAGCCTAGGGCGCTGATGACCATGGCCACGGTGATCCACGCGGCCGCGATGGGGCCTGCTACGTGTTGAACGACGTCGGAGGCGATGTGGGGCGAAGCGGCGACTGCGCTGAACGGCAAAACTTTTAGGCAGGCGGCGCTGAAGAGGAAATAGATTAGCGCAACTAGGGCGACGCCGCCGACTAGCGCGCGGGGGAAATTTTTTTGCGGGTTTTCTACTTCGCTCCCTACTAGATTTAAATCTTCCCAACCATCGTAAGCCCAGAGAGCAGCGGCTAGTGCGGCTAGGAACGCGCTAAGGACGCTGCCGTTTAGCGCGCTCGGCCATAAAGGATCGGGAGCGCTGTGCGGAGCAGCGTGCGAAAAAAACGCAACGCCGATCACAATCGCGACGGACGTAATTTTTATGGCGGTGAGGAAGACTTGGACGGCGCCGCCGAGGCGAACGCCTAAATAATTTATGGCGGTCATGCCGACGATCCAGAGGACGGCTAGCGGTTGCGCCCAGGTGAAAACGAAGTCGTAGGGCTTGATCCACGTTGTGAGGCCGGGGATGGCTATGTGAAGAGTGAAGATCGGGACAGCTACGACGGGAAGAAGAAAACTTAGGAAACGCATCAGGCCTGCGGCGATGCTCGAGAGGGAACTGGGGCGGCCTACGATGGAGTGCATCCAGCCGAAGAGAAAACCTGCGGCGGGGCCGAACGCCCGGCGCAAGTAGGCGTACTCGCCGCCGGCTTCGGGGATGGCGGCGCCTAGTTCGGCAAAAGACAGCGCGCCGAAAAGGGAGAGGATCGCGCCGACGATCCACGCGGCGAAGACAACCGAAACGAAGCGGCCTTCGCGCGCCATTTCGGCGGGCTTCAGGAAGATGCCGGTGCCGATCATGGTGCCAACCACGATGGCACCGGAGGCCCAGGCGCCGAGGCCGCGGACTAGGTCGAGGCGTGGGGAGACGTGGCCCGTGGTCCGTGTTGCCTGATCCGTGGAGGAAGGAGTTTCGGTCATAGAGAGTTGGGTGACATTTTTATTTGGCGGTTTCGAGTCGACCGTTGGGCACGATGAATCGTGCCCCTACAGATTTTGCGCGGCGCATGATTTGGTTACGCATTGGCAATTTCTTCAAACGTCTACGCGCCAGAAAGACGGGCACGGCGTGCCGTGCCCCTACGAACGAATTCTGCTAATGGCGGCGCCTGCGGCGAACGTAATGACGGCGCCGATTAGCACGTACCATGTATACGCAATTGGGGTGAAACGCCAAATGCAAAGAACGGTGGCGAGGCCGGCAAACATTCCGATTAGGGCGCCTATGGCAGTGGCGCGGCGGTCGAGGGTGCCTAGAAGGAAAAGACCCAGGAGGCTGCCGAAGGGAAGTGATGCGACGGTGAGGCCGGTTTCGAGGAGTGGGCCCCATTTTATGAAACCGAAGCACATTAGGATCGCGCCCCAGACTAGTGTCATACGGCGACTTAGGCGGAGGAATTTTACGGGGTCGGCGGAATGGCCGCGGAGTTTGGAAAAATCTAGGACGCTGCTTGCGGCTAGAGAGTTGAGCGAGCCGCTGGCGTTGGACATGGCTACCGCGACAATGGAGGCGAGGAGGAGACCGGCGAGGCCTGTCGGCATTTCACGCACCAGAAATAGTGGGAGGATGCGGTCGGTGCGCTCGCCTGCAGCGAGGAGTGGGGAGTGTTGCGCGAAGACGTAGAGCAGGACGCCGATCAGTAGAAAAATTGTGAATTGAATCAGGACGATGACGCCGCTTGTGAGGAGAGCGCGGCGGCTGTCTTTTTCGTTGCGGGCGGCGAGGAGTCTTTGGACGATGGTTTGATCGGTGCCGTGGCTGGCCATGGTTAAGAAAGCGCCGCCGATCAGGCCGGACCAGAAAGTGTATTTTGTGGCGAGGTCGAAAGAAAAATCGAAAACTTGCAATTTGTGGCCGGCGGTGGCGGCGACTTGGGTGACTTCGGTCCAGCCGCCGGGAATGCGGTGGAGCAAAATCCAAAACGTAACGGCGCTGCCAGTGAGATAGAGGAGGAGTTGCGCGACGTCAGTCCAGATGACGGCTTTCATGCCGCCTTCGAAGGTGTAGAGAATGGTTAGCGCGATGACGATGACGACTGCCAGGTGCTCAGAGGTGCCGAGGACCACGCTAACGACGAGCGCGATGGCGGAGATGCGGACGCCTTCGGCGATGGCGCGCGTGATGAGGAATGTGCTGGCGGCGACGGCGCGCATTCGCTCGCCGAAACGTTTTTCGATGAGCGCGTAGGCGGTGAGAAATTGGCCGCGAAAATAGCCGGGGAGCAGGAGGAGTACGATCAGAATTCGGCCGATCAAGTAGCCGATCACTAGTTGAATGAAGGTGAGGTTGCCGGCGTAGGCGATGGCGGGCGTGCCGATAATGGTCAGCGTGGAGGTTTCCGTGGCGACGATGGAGAGGGCTAGAGCCCACCACGGTGCTGTTTTGCCGCCGAGAAAATAGTCTAGGCTGACGGATTCGCGGTCGCTGTTGGCGGCGTCCTTCTTGCTGCGGCGGAAGCGCATGCCTAGCGCGGTTACGGCGAGAAGGTAGGCGATGACGATGGCCAGGTCGAGTGGATGGATGCGCATTAGCGATTAGAAAGAGAAGCGAGAATAGTGGGAGTGGGTACGGAGGTCAAGGAATGTGTGTGTGCTGCGGGGATTAGCGGGAGGGGCGTGGACGACGTGCCGGGCGAAATTCGGTGCGCTGCTGTGCGATGGCGCTTGTTTGCGCACGTTATTTTCTTCGGCGAATGCATTGGCTGCGATTCTCGCTTAAACTTTTTGTATGCGCTTTGTCTTGGGATTCGATGGCGGCGGCACGAAGACGGACTGCGTGTTGATGGACGAGTCTGGAGCGATTTTGGCGCCGTCGCAAGCCGGGCCGTCGAATCCGCTGCGTGTCGGATTTGGCGCTGCGATTAATTCTGTTCGTGATGCTGCGCGCCAGGCTTTGGCTCTGGCTGCACTGCCTGCGGATTCATCGCCCGCTGCCGTTTGTGCTGGACTTGCAGGAGCCGGACCTCCCGAGTCGGCAGAAAAGATTCGAGTGCTTCTTGGCGCGGAATTTCCGAAGTCGAAGGTTCAGGTTTGCACCGATATCGATCTCACGTTAGAGGCTGCGGGAGACGGAGCAGTGATTGTGCTGCTTGCCGGGACAGGTTCGTTTGCAGTCGGGCGGAACGCGGCGGGTGAAACGGCGCGCGCGGGCGGATACGGCTCGCAGATTGGCGATGAAGGCAGCGCTTACGACATTGGGCGGCGTGCGGTTTTGACGGCGATGCACGAGAATGACCGCACAGGCGCGGATTCACTGCTTGGGCAGCGGCTGTTGCGCGAACTGGGTTGCGCGAACTGGTCAGAGGTCAAGGCGCGTGCGCAGTCTGCTTCTGACGAAGTGTTTCCTCGATTGTTTTCCGTCGTCGCGATGGTGGCCGATTGGCTTGAGACTGCGTCTGAAACTTCAGCCGAAACGGCAGCTAGAAATTCCGCGAGAGAAACATTACGCGCCGCAGCGATCGATCTTGCTTCTCTGGCAGAAAATCTTGAGGAGCGATTGCAGTTGCGCGGCACGTCATTTCTTCTGGCAAAAACGGGCGGGATGATTGGGCGGTCGAAATATCTGGAGAATCAGATCGATGAGCGCTTAAAGAGTGCGTTCCCTCAGGCAGAAATAGGAAGCCTGCGCGTTTCTCCGGCGGAAGCCGCGGGGCGGTTGGCCTTGCGTCTGCTATCCGACGGAGACAATGCTAGCCATTGAGATGACGAGCGTGGACAAAAATCGGGAGCGCGCACTCGTTGCTGCCGGCGAGGAGCTGGCAGCTTTACTGCACCATGCCGACCCGGACGTACTGCTGGCGGTGCTCGATAATCCGTCGCTCGATGAAGCGCAGCTGTGCATGTTGTTGGAACGAAAAAATCTGCCGGCGGAAATTCTCGAAGAAGTGGCGCGTCGCAAGCCCTTGCTAAAGAATTACCGCGTGAAGAAGGCGCTGGCGTTTCATCCGCGGACGCCGCGACTCGTGACGCTGCGTTTGCTACGCGATCTTTACCTGATGGACTTGGTGCAGCTTACGCTGCTGGCGGGCATTCCCACGGAGTTGAAACGGAATGCGGAGGATCAGTTGGTTTCGCGGCTGCCGCAGCTTCCGCTTGGACAAAAAATTACGCTGGCGAGGCGCGGGCCTGCGCGCCTGGCTGGCGCGCTCCTCGCCGAAGGCCACGAACAGATCGTTTCCATCGTTTTGGATAACGCGTATTTGGCGGAGTCTCAAGTGTTGCGCGTGCTTTCGCGTGAAAAATTGCCGCCCGCGGTCGTGCGCAACATCTCGCTGCACCGCAAATGGTCAATCAGCTATAACGTGCGGCTTGCGCTGGTCCGCCATCCCTTGTCGCCACTTGCCACTGTGCTGGCCTATCTGCCGGAGCTCACCGTTTCCGATTTGCGCGAACTGGCCTCGCCTGGAATCGTTTCGGATAGTCTTCGCAAGTATTTGCAGGCGGAAGTACAACGAAGAATTCGCACGGCAGAAAAATCCACGCGTAAGGACGATATCCCCGGGCCAGCAGCTGCGTCTAATCCAGACTAAGTGATGTCCGTTCTCCTAAGGCTGGAAATTCCTGCCGAGGGGGTGTGTCCGACAAAGTTAGGTACATTGCTGGGAACAAAACATCGGTCTCCGGCGTCGTATGGGTGTGCTCTTAGCAGGGGTATGCTTAATACGAACAAGCGGCGAGATCACCCTGGCGCCGCATCTTGGGATCCTTGGCAGGGGGGTTCACCAAGTACATGGGCAGTGGGGATCAATCGTCCCGGCGGTCGGATCGACGCTGGGCGCCGCGTTACTCGTTTCGCGCCAACCTCGAGATCGAATGGGGTTCGGCGGTCTTGCGCGCGAGCACGCGCGATATAAGCTCGAATGGCATGTTCATCGAATCGGTCGATCCGTTGTGGATCGGAGCGGGTTTTACGGCGCATTTGGTGCTGGACCGGCCCGTGAAAGTGGATTGCTCCGTGAAGCGCATCGAGCCCGGGCTGGGCATGGGCGTTTCCGTGACGCTTTCCGAAGGGCAGCACGAGCAGCGCTACCAAGATCTTCTGGCTTCACTCTCCAACACAGGTTCTTAAGCTCGTCTTATACTATGTTTGCGGCGCGTAGCGGTTCGCAATGTGTGCAGGTGTGTTCGCCCCCTTCGTTTGGAAAGGTGTTTGAGGTCGCATGAGTTTGACCAGATGCCTTGATTGCGGTTCCCCGCGGACCGCGGACCAGTGTCCCTCTTGCGGATTGACGTCGGTGGCGGCCGAGTTGCTGTTCCGGCGGCGGCTGGTGGGGCGAACTGCGATATTTCTGGTGGGTTCGCTGGCGTTTCCTTATGTCAGCCAGATTTATCCTCCGCTGGATTTGGATTTGATGTTGGTATTTTTTGGCTTGCTGTTTTTTCTGGCGCTGACAATTGCGGTGATTCTAGAGAGACGAGCGCGGCAGCACACGGAGATTGAAGTATTGAAGCGGATCTACGCGGGGTTTATTCCGCTGCCATGGATTCTAGCAGCGACACTTTTTGTGAATGGGCGGCTCGATTCGCAGAAATACCTGGCCTACTACCCGACTGTGGTTGTCAGCAAATTTAATATGAAGGGGATTGTGCGAGGCAGCCGGCGTTTGCACGTGCATTCCTGGCGTGATGGGCAGAAGGTCGAAGGATTGGCTGTGGATGCGGATGATTTCGACCGCTTCCAAAGCGGGGATAAAGTTACT
>Ga0265349_1000054_pt1 | contig 12371 bp, 6 predicted proteins | sample NSE1metagenome_FD_189092 | JGI IMG/M metagenome (GOLD analysis project Ga0265349, IMG submission 189092) | Soil microbial communities from Maridalen valley, Oslo, Norway - NSE1 | ecosystem: Environmental > Terrestrial > Soil > Boreal forest/Taiga > Bulk soil | place: Norway: Oslo | collected... | reverse complement strand
TGGCAGAGCCGCCAATTCGATCAGTCCGAGCAAGCTTGGCAAGGACTTGCGAAGGTAAAGGGGCCGCTGCAAAACGAGGCCGCGCAACAGGTCAATCAAATCGAACAGAAGCGCACGGATGAACAAAAGCGATTTGACGAGGGCGAGAGTTTACTCAAGGACAAGAAAGACTATGCGGGTGCGCAAGCAGCCTTTCAGGATGTGATTCAGATGAATTTGTGGCACTTCGATGATGCCACGCGGGATTTGGAAGCTGCGAAAACGGGAGTGAGCGCGACTGACGTGCAGAAGCAAGAGCAGGATCATTTCAATCAGGGTGTGACGCTCTATCAGGCGAAGGATTTTGAGAAGGCGCGCAAGGAATTTCGCGCGGTTGTGGAGCTAAATATCGCCGGCTCGACACTTAAACCACAGGCAGAAAATTATCTGGGCAAAATACGCCAGTCGGGGACCGATCAGAAAACCTTCGACACGGCAATGCAGGACATGAAAGAGGAAGACTGGAAGGGAGCGAAGGACCAGTTTCAAGAGGTGATAAACCGCAAGGGAGCGCAGAGCGCCGATGCGAAGAAGCAGCTGCCAGTAATTGATAAGGCGCTGCAAACCATGAGCACCTTCGAAGAAGCCCTGAAGGCGAGTTCCTTCCGCGCGGCTAAAACCCAGGTGGATTCCGCCCAACCATGGCCTAAGACTCACGAAAAACTTCTAAAGGACCTGCGCGCCGCCCAGCAGCAACAGTTCGACCAGATTAAGAACAACGCGCAAGCCGCGGAGAGCAAGAGCGATACCGCCGCAATCCAACGCGCGCAAGATGAGCTGCATGGATTTGAGGGTCGCGCCGAGGATCCTGGCCTGATTGCAAACGCACATGATCTGGACAAGCGCCTTGCGGATGCCTACAGCAAAGCGGCCGAGAAGAACGGCGACAAGGCAGCCTTCGATACTGCGGTGCAACACTTTGAGCAGGCGAAGCAGAAAAAGGACAGCGACTTATTGGCACACGGCGTGATGCAGGAGTTTCAAAAAATAGCGAGCGGCACAGGGATTTATAAAGAGAATGCGTCGATGTACGTTAAGTCGACCATTCCCAACGAAATACAGGCGATGACGCAGTCTTCGGGAAAAGTGCTGCTGCAGGCTATTACATGTGGTCCTGGCCGAGGCGTGGCGGAAGTCCCGTCCGTGGCGGGTTCCGTGACTTGCGCGCAATTGGATGCGAATCCCGGTTTGCAATGGGTTGGGATTCCCATGGTGGACTTCCCCGACGTTGCCAACAAACCTGGGAAGCTGCCGTACTCACTCACTGTGATCGTTACGGTTGATTCGAATGGGAACGTAAAGATCGACAAAGAAGGCGATGCCGACAAGGATTTCCTCAAGAAAGTAAAGGATGCTTCGAAACACTGGAAGACGACCGCACCTAAAGCGGCTGGGAAGCCAGTAAGCGTCCGCTTCCCGCTCACGATTACCTTTCAACGCTAATATCTGCAATATCTGCGCCGTTTGATCACTTGCTCATCGCCGAGCAACTGTAGCTGGAGAGGAAGCCTGCCTGGAAGAAGGGTACGCCTTTAAAGTCCACATCGAAGCGGACTTCGACCGGTTTGTCATTGCTTCGGATAGCTTGCCCAGTCGGGCCGATGAGCGGGCCTTGGATGATGTAGCCATTTCCCGAAGCTTGCCATTTGTAGGCGGAGAAGAAATGAGAGACGGCCCAAAGACCTTGATAGCGTGCAACCTCTAAATCTCCGCCGTTATTCAGGGTCAGCGTGGCTCCCTGCATGGCCGCGCCGGGCCAGATAAATTTTCTCGTCCCACCATTTCCGCTGACAATCCATTCTTGGCCGTCGAAGGCCAGCTTTTCATTCTTGAAGCCACCCGCGTCGGGAAGATGTGCGGTAACGGAGTATTCGAAGCGCGGATCCGTCGCGTTGTTGGGATAGACGGCCAGCTGAATCGCGTAGAGTTCGTTCAAAGTGCGGAGGAAATTGCTTCCGACCGGAGTCGAGGTTCCAAGAGCACGGACATAGGTTGTTCCCTGGGGACTCAAATTGTTTTTTTGCGCTACCAGAAATTGGGAGAGCTTGCCTTTGGTAGGCTGGAAAAAGTCATTGAACTCCGCCAGTGTAATTTCGCGCGTGCTGTGAAGGTTAAAGGGGTAAGCGGTCTGCAATGCTTTATAAGGCGTGCATATCCCTTCGCCCGAGCCGCCAGAAGAAAGCCATATTCGCTGCAAACCCTTTATGGGCTCGTCCAGAAGCGTGCCTACGGTTTGGTCCACATGGCCTTCGGGATCGGTGGTGAGGCCCTGCGCGAGTTGCGCTGACGCGAGATGAGCTTGCGAAACGGTTGGCGCGCAATTTGTTTTCTGAGCGTCTTTTTGTTCGCGCGGAGCATCGGCAACTTGCTGCACGCACTGCTGCAGACTGAGGAGGCCCTTCATGTACGGATCATTGGAGGCCTGATCGTATTTCTTCAGGACTCCGCAACCCGGCGCGACGACCTGTTGCGGCGCCTGGAAGGCCAGCTTAATCGCGGCGGACTGCACATTTGTATTGTCCGCGACGTCGCAGAGGAGAGCGAGGAGCGGCGACGAGTTTGCAGAGAGCTTGGACAGTTTTGAGGCGGCGTCGGGATCGCTGCCATAGGGCAGCACGGCTGTCGCGTTCAAAAAAGCGCGCCACTGCGCAATGAATTCCTTCTCGTACATGGCGCGTAGCTGCGCGCTGAGATCGGCCGAGCTGAGATTCGTGCTGGTCGCCGTTCCCAGAACCCAAGTTTCCCCCGTGATCCCATTGGGGTGCTGGATGGATTGATCCATGATCTTCCAGCCGTCCGCGGTGAAGGCCGCGTCGACGTCCGTTTTGGCGCGCAATACTTCCGAACCCTCCGGATGGGCGGCGGCGAAACGATAGCTCTTTGACTTTTGCCGCGCGTCCGTAAGCATGCTGGTGTAGAGACGCTGGAGGCCGGAGAACTTGTTCAAATAGGTGCGCACCTGGCTGACTAAGGCGGCGTCGTTCGTTTTCGCATACGGATTGTCCACCGTCAGTTCTGAGCTATAAAACGCAAATTGTTGCGCGGCTAGGTCGTTGCGCTCCGGATCGATGTCGCCTAAATCTCGCTTCCAGTCTTTCATCAGGAAGTCCTGCAAAAACTCGCCAGAATTCCGCGGAGATTCAGAAGTTATGAGCAGGTACGATTTCAATGTGTCATAAGCTGCGCCGGAATCGGCCGTTGGTAGAGGATCGCCCTGGTAAGTCCTCAAATCGGCGAGCAGATTGTGTTTTGCATGTTGAAAGAGAACTTGATCGAAAGCATGGAAATAGATCGCGCGTGCGTCTTCGAAGATGTCGTTGCCCGTATATAAGCCCCATCGGAGATGTAAGGGTGCGCCGTTCTGCTTGTAGTCGCGAAGTTGGACGAGAGTCTGCCGGAGGGAGTCGAGTTTCTTCAGAGAATCGAGTGTCGGCTGCTGCGCGCCGAGATTCTGGGTTGTGGCAAGATCCTGAGCGGCACCTCGAACGCTGGATACCATGCGCGCGTTTCCGACAAAGGAAATGAGCGTGATGACGATCCAAATCGCGGCCAGGGCGGCGATGGACGCGAACAGAACGCGGCGGCCCAGGTCCCCGCGGGAGCTCGTGCCGCTGGCCCCGAGGGCAGCGCGATCTTGCAGTAAGACATGGCTGAAGACGTGACTCAGGAAAACACGCTGGACGGACCTGCGCGCTTCGCTCGCGCCTTCGAGGGACGTACCAGTGGACCAAGAGGTCTTGGCAGAGGAATCCTGCGCGTTGATCAGACTTGTTGCGTCGGGATTGAAGCCGCCGGGGGCGCGCTGCGCCGAGCGTTGGCCGAGCATCGTCTGCCCAGCATTCGACGCGACTGTGATGATCCGCTGACCCACAAAATAGAAGCCGCGAAGGAAGGGTCCGGTGCGGAGATGGCCGGGGCGGCAAAGGTCCACGAGAAACTGCACGAGGGGCTTACTGAGCTTTCCGAACTCGCGAGGAAATTCGTAAACGCCGGCCTGGCGGTCGCTGTTGCGCTCCCGGCTTAAGAGGCCAGGGCGGCATTCCGCCAAAGTGAAAAAGATTGCCTGGAATGCGGTAGTGAGGCGCTTGGTTTCCTGTTCGGCATAAACGCCGGAGCTCGTCGATCCAACGAGAGGCAGGGTGCAGCCAAGTACCTGCGAAGTTTCTTCGTTGTTAAAAGTGCCTGCAAACTCTTCGAAATAAGGAATGCGATCCGAGCGGTTGAAGAGAACGTAAACGGGAAGACTGACGCCCATATGGTAGGAAAGTTCCTCGAGCCGGGCACGAACCTTACGGGCTTGCGCGACGATTTTGTCGAGCGCCGCTTCACGAACCAGTTTTTCACAATCCACGCAGACTATGGCAGCGCGCGGCGCCAGGGTTGCGCCGCCGAAAATCGAGCGGAAACGGCTAGGTACGAAATGCTTGACGAGGCGTATCCAGGAACCGGCGTCGTCCAGCAGGGGACCACCGGCTTCCACAAAAACTGTTTTTCGCGCGAACCAAAGATTGGCTATGCGGGTCGGAACGATGGTGCTTTCTTGATACACCTGTCCCGCGAGAAGCTCTGCGTCCAAGCCGCTTTGGTCCATCGCGCTGGTCTTACCCGCGCCGGTTTCTCCGAGCAGAAAGACAGTGGGGAGCGACGAAAGTTGCGCGCCCGCTGCCAGTCGAGCGGCCGCCACTTTGCTGGCCGCATCGCGGACCAAAATGTCTACGTCTTGAGAAGCCCCGGCCCCAGCCGAGGCGCTGACTGCGGCGCTAGCAAAAGCGGGCGCGGCCGGAGCGTGTGGTACTTCAGCTGCGGGCAGGGAAGGCCGCGAGGAGCGCGCCCAGAGAAGCAAGCCAATGATCGCAATCACACCCAGCAAGAGAATGCCGGCGCGCAGCACAAGAGCGTTGGTGCCAACGACATGGAAAATTGGCCCAACGAACCACGTCAGCATCAAGACGACGATGGCTGCCGCTCCGGCCGCAAGATGTTCCCAGTGAAATCGCATCTACACTCCCTACGAGTGGGTTAGAGGTGCTATCGCGTGAATGTCTGAAACACCAGCAAGCATGCGCATCTTGAAAACCAGAAAGAACAGAATCCCCAGAACGACGCATCCTATCGCTACAAACGCTAGACGCCGAACCCAAGGATCGCGCTTCGCAACGACAACTCCGCCTTCAGGAATTGCCCACGCCGGCGAGAGGCCCGCAAGAGGTCCGCGGATACGGCGGATTTTTTCCAGAGTGGAATCGATGATGGGCCGGGTCGCCTCCGGACCAGAGAGACCATAACGCCCCTTGTAGCCCATCAATAGACACAACGCATAGACTTCCAGCACGTCCGCAGCGTCATTTGAATCTTGCCGGGACATCAGCTTCTCAAGATTTTCGAAAAATGTTTCGCCTGCAACGTGGTGCCCGAACATTTCTTCTTGCAGCGGCATGCTGTGCCAGGAACTGAAGACCGGATTGCTTGAGTTCAGGATGGACTCGTCCAAGTAGGCGACAGCCGCGAGTGTAGCCATACGAATGTCGTCGGGAGAGTACGCTTTCTTCACTGCATCTTTTTCCGCTGCGCGCAGCCCGGCCTGGATGTTTGCGCGGAACGCATTGGCGTCGGAGACGGCCTGGCGGTTCTGCCGCACCCGCACGATCACCGTCAAAATCTGCTGGTAGATGTACGCGAGATTTTCCGTCCGCCGCTTGGTGGATACTTCGCGGGGCTGCAGACTCGTGGCCCCGAACATCGTGGCTCCCACCGGTTCCTCCTAAGATTCCAGAACGACTAGAAGCTCGATCTCCGCGCCGGGCAAATCATCGGGAACATACACGCCGACTTTGCGCGTTTGCACGATGTGTTCCCAGGAATTGCCGGTGCGGCTGATGCCGAAATATTGAAATTCTACTTTCGGCGCGATAGCTGAGGGCGGAATCGGCAAGTGGACAAGGCCAAGACCAGGCAGCGCCGTTTTTACCAGCTCTGGCAACAAATCTTTCGAGCAGATTTTTATCAAGCGCGGCGTCTTGGCGATTATCTCGGCCTCGCCGGTCTCGGCGCGTACTGCCAGGACCCATCGCGCGCGATCCAGGCAGCGTTGATCCAAAACCTCGCCATTCCGGAAATTTTTGCCTGCTAAAACCAGAGGAATTTGCACACAGTTTGAAGGCACAACAAGCTCAAGATGCGCGCGAATATGCTGATTCAGCGGTCCGAAACACTTTTCCAGATCGTCGTGATTGTAGGCCGGCAACGATTCCGGATGGGATTCCAACCCAAAGGTGCACAAGGCGCCTCCGAGGCGAGACATTTCGACATACAACTGCTCGGGATGGCCTCGTTCGGACACGCTCAGGTGCCGCAGAACGGAAAGACTCTCGTTGACCGTATGTACAAACCAGAAACTAGCTATCTCTTCCGATGAATAGCCCGCGCGACCCTGCGCAGTGGCTCGCCGCGCGCGAGAAAGCGATGCACTCTTTTCATCGAGGATGTCCACCAAAGTTCGCGCAATCACTAATAATCTTTCACTCGCGCTAATTTGCAGGCACGGAGGAATAAAACTCGGATCGAAAATAAATCGTCCCGAGCCATCGCGTAAAACTCGGGCGACAGGCAGTGTCACTAGTCCCGTGTTGTCCTGGGTTTCCAGAGCAAACCGAATATTTTTCCGGCCAATCTGAATCTGCTTTTCATCGCGGCCGGTATTCTCATCGGGCAAAGTCCGCATCTCCGCCTGGTATCGCACTTCGACTTCTGACGGCTCGGAATCGAGCGCGCAATTCGGCCCTTCAGGCCTGCGCTCTGGCACAGCCAAATACACAAGAAGAGATTCACGAGTAGTAGAAAACAGGCCGTTGATGTTTAGAACCGGAGGCAGAGCATCGGCATCAGGCATTTGAAACGCCATGCCGTCGGGGAAGAGCCCTCTCGCATGAACCACTGAGAGCATTCCATTTTGCAGCGCGTCCGCGTCGAGTTTGCAGTTAATCACGCCATACGGAGCGAACCACAGACTGGACGTCGAGAAGTGAACGAGGTCTTCAAAGGATTGGGACTGGACCTGGAAGTGATGGGGGCCCAGGTACATCCCCTCGTGCCACACCACCTTGGAAAGATGCTTCATTGTTCAGTTGATCATGCCAGACTCGGCGCGGGCATGCTGCGTCTCACCCAGCGCGAACCAGCTCTCCTATGACGCAGTCCAAAAGTTGACGCAATACCGCTCGGCCAATCAAGTTTTCCAGGCGAAACGGAGGCGCCGGCTGCGACTTGCGGTCGATCTCTGGCCAGGAGAAAGACTTGAAAAAGCCGCTAAACCCTTGAAACGAGCCTAACTATGGCGTTCGCATTGATGGATGTCAAGACATTCACCCCGCGTGTGTTGGTATTTGGTATTATGCCCGCGCGTCTTTGAGAATCACGCATGCCTCTCCTACAAATGGTGACTTCGGAGCAGTTTGCCACGATCCGAAGGCATTTATTTGAGTCTCGATTTACTGAAGAAATCCTCCGAAATTGGCTCGAGCTCAAGCCCGGTAGAGAGCTGGACCTCACGGGACTTAGCACCCATCCACCCCTGAAACGCGAACTGAGCAGTAGCCTCGACGCGATTATCCGGCTTTTCGTACTGGGGGAATCTCTCGCCGCCAGCGGAGTCGTGCCTCTGTTCCCAACGGACGTGTGGCAAGCGCTTACCGATGCTGGCTTGCTTTTGTCCGACCCCGAACATGCTGGCAACTGCGTCGCTAGCGCGGCACTTTATCCGATTCGAGATTTATTCATTGTCTCGGATCGATGGACAAAGCCGGATCACTCTCTCCGGCAAATGTTTCCCGACATTGTGTATCCGGCGCTGACCAAGGCGGTCAAACAGTTCATCGACTACACCTCCTACGCCCCCTGCGAGGATTTTCTGGAGCTATGCGCAGGTACTGCTCCGGCCGCCTTGCTGGCGGCACGATCAGCCAAAAATGTTTGGGCCACCGATATCGCAGAGCGTTCGGTGGAGTTCGCAAAATTTAATGCGGCTCTCAACGGCATTCACAACGTGACGTTTGCTGCTGGCGATCTCTACGAGCCAGTGCAAGGTCGGGCGTTTGATCGCATCGCGGCCCATCCTCCTTACGTGCCTGTTCTCAAGCCCGCGGAAATTTTCTATGGCGGCGGCGAAATTGGAGAGGAAATCACCAAGCGGGTCATTGCGGGGCTTCCAGACAGGCTAAAACCCGGAGGGCGACTGTATTGCCGGACGCTGGGAACCGAGCGCCCCGGTCATCCTTTTGAAGAACGCATCCGGGAGTGGTTGGGAGAAAAGCATCTGGGCTTTGATGTTGCTCTATTCACGATCCAAACGCTGGAACCGCGCCAATTTTCCCTTTATGAAACCGTTAGCAAGAGCGGTGGCAAAGAACAATTCGCAGAATGGCAAAGGCTGTTTGAAAAGAATGAAGTGCAAGGGCTCGTCGTTGGGATTGTGGTGATCCAACGGCTCGCTGAGAAGAGACCTATTTTTACCATTCGGCGGGATCTTGGCGCTTCCACACCCGCCGCCGCACTCGAATGGGCAATGCAATGGGAAACGGAGATTCGCGGGGAGGGCGCTGAGCAAAGACTCGTCCATGCCAAGCTTTTGGCTACTACCGGAACTGAAATCACCGTACGGCACGTCTTGCGCAATGGCGAGATCTCTCCAGAAAGCATTACGCTATCGACCAAACAACCGTTTGCGACTGAACTCCGAGTGCAGCCTTGGATGACGCTTCTATTGCCACGATGCGACGGCAAGACGACCGTGACGGAATTACTGGAAATCGCCAAACAAAACGAGTGGATTGCTCCCGAGACGCCCATTGAAGAGTTTTGCCGCCTGCTGGCGACTTTGATCAGCGGAGGATTTCTTCAAACGGAAGAGCTTAGATTGCCTGCGGCAGCAGGATAAGAAGTTCGAGCTGCGGCTCGGGGATGTCGCTCGGCACGAAAGCCGCCAAGCTGCGGCCTTTCGCCACGGTTTCCCAAGCCATCCCAGACTGATTCAAGCTGAAGTATTGATAGTTGAGCTTTACGGGAATCGACGCCGGCGGCCTTACGGCATGCGTAAGTTGCATGCCCGGAAGAGCCTGCCGTACCAACTGTTCGATTTGCGCCGCCGAGCAAACTTTTATCATTTGCGGCGCTTTCTTGATCAAATCGCCTTGGTTCATGGTGGTGCTAACCGCCAGATAAAATTTCGTTCCCGCCAGATAACGGTCGTCATCTATATTCGTGGAATAGATCGATGCTTTCACGAGTTTCAACGGAAGCGCGACGAAATTGCTCGGGACCACCGTTTCCAGAAGCTCACGAAGTTTTTCATCCAAATCTGTAAAGCAGGCGCCGAGATTTTCGTGATCGTAGAGGGGCAAATCTCTCGGCTGAATTTTCAGCGAAAAGGTGCTCAGGGCTCCCGCGAGCGAGGTAAGCAAGCGGAACAAAACGTCGGGATGACCGTGCCGCACGTCGTGAATATGGCGCAAGGCAGGGAAGTGTCCATTGACGGTGTAGAGTAGCCAGAAACTCGCGATGTCCGCCGCCGTGAAATCCGCGAGTCCCGCGCTGCGCTGGCGCCTGCCGCCCGCAAGGATGCTGCTTTTTGCGGCAAGAATCTCGATTAGTCGCCGCGCGATTCCCATCAAGTAATCGTTCGCCGCGATATCCAGCAGGGGAGGAATGTACTGCGGGTCCAGCCGAAAGGTGCCCGCGCCGGTCCGCTGAACGCGCGCGATTTGCAAGGAATTGCAGCCTTCGCGCGATTCTCCCTCGACGAGGAATTTCAAGTTCTTTCTCGCAATTTGTACTGGTTTTTCAGTTAGGCCGGAATTCTCGTCCTTCAGATTTACGATCTCAGAGAGATATCTGACATCGGCATTTTTCTGGGCGATCGAAACGTTTAGGCCGTGCGATCTGTACTCTGGAATGGCGAGGTAGATATCCAGGGTGGTCTGCTCTGCCTCAAAAAAGACCCCAAGAGGTTTCGGCGCCGGGGCGGCGTCGGATTCTGGAATCTCAAAGGGGAGGCCGTCCGCAAAAAGACCGGAAGCACGAGTTAGAGCGAAATTGCCCTCGGTCAAGGCCTCCTGATTGATTTGCAGGTCGAGGAATCCCCAGGGGCGGAAGTTCAGCCCTTCCAGGCGAAATTGTAGGCAGCTCTCGACATAGCGGTCGCGCGTCTGTAAGTGTTGCGGCGTGAGGAAGGTGCCTTTGGACCAGATGACAGGTTGGAGCTGGCGCATGGCTTGCGGCTAAAGCTAGCAGGTGAAGTGCGTGAAAGTCAAAAGAGATTGCATGGGAATTCCGGCGGTCGGATGCATCGACGCCCCTTGGCGGGGACAATTCTCTGAACTCTCACGAATGCCAGACTTTATCAGGTGAATTGTGGCCTCCAAAGGGCACCGGCAACTTTTCAATCGTATATCTCCTTCTATGCTTCAATCACCGCCTTTTTCCCGAAGTTGCCAGTTCACCTGCAATCTATCCGTAGTTCACCAGCGGTGCATTGTTCTCGCCGGCTGGATGCCCGATACTTCGCAGCATGTTGAAGCCGTGGAGAGCAACTGTGGACCGCGGTAATGCATGCCAAGGCAGTTCCAAGTGGATCGCGATTCTCGATTTGAGATTCGCAGGCAGCGGGTTGCAGGGTGGTTCTAGGACTAGAGAACCAATTGACGGACGGCGGAAATCGTGATAAACCGTGCCGATGCAATCAGGTAACCTGCCTTGGAGAAACGATACTCGCTCTCAAACCACTACCCACACTGAGAGGGAGACTTAAGGGGAATACATGGCAAAAGAAAGCGTCCACAAGAAGCTGGAGCGGGTCCGTCCGCCTAGGGTGCATGTCACCTATGATGTTGAGGTTGGCGATGCTATCGAGGTGAAAGAACTGCCATTTGTCATGGGTATTTTGGCAGACCTGAGCGGCCAACCCACAGAAGCGCTGCCGAAGTTGAAGGACCGCCGCTTCGTGGAGATTAACCCAGACAACTTTGATAGCGTTCTTGAGAGCTTCAAGCCGCACCTCTCGCTGGAAGTCGACAATAAACTCAGCGACGAAGCGGACGCCGGTAAGCTCAAAGTAGACATAGACTTCAAGAGCCTGGATGATTTTGACCCTGCCAGCGTGGCAAAGAACGTCAAGCCGCTTCGCGAGCTCCTTGAGCTCCGCCAAAAGCTTGGCGATCTCCGCGGCGCACTCCAGGGCAACGATAAGCTCGACGACCTCTTGATGGAAGCGGTCGGCAATACGCAAAAAGCCGACCAATTGAAGAAAGAATTAGCGAAGGACAAGCCCGCGGGAGGCTCAGATGAGTAAGCCGGAGAAGGCAGCCGCCCAATCGGCGGAAGCTAAAACGACTGAATCGAGCCTGTTGGATCAGATCGTCGAGCAAGGGCGGTTTGGGCGCGAACAAGTCGCGCGCGATCGCGGCCGGGATATGGTCAAGGAGTTTGTGGCGCAGGTTCTCGAAGGCGAGATGAAGCTCTCGCGCGACGCGGACGCCACGATCAATGCTCGTGTCGCCCAGATTGATCACCTCATCTCCCTTCAACTGAATGAAATCCTTCATCATCCGGCTTTTCAGAAGCTGGAAGCGAGCTGGCGTGGGATCAAGTACCTCATGGACCAGAGCGAAACCAGCGCCATGCTCAAGCTGCGGGTTCTTAACGTCAGCAAGAAAGAGCTGCTGCGCGACCTGCAGCGCGCTCCTGAATTCGATCAGAGCGTGATGTTCAAGAAGGTCTACGAAGATGAGTTCGGCATTTTCGGTGGCGAGCCTTTTTCCGCTCTCATCGGCGACTACGAATTCAGCAAGCACCCTGAGGACATCGAGCTGCTTGAAAAGGTTTCGCAGGTGGCTGCCGGAGCGCACGCTCCCTTTCTAACGGCTGCATCTCCGGAGCTTCTGAATCTTGACAGCTTCGCTCAGCTCGGCGATCCGCGCGATATTGGGAAGATTTTTGACAGCACGGAATATGCGAAGTGGAAGTCCTACCGTGCCAGCGAAGATTCGCGCTACGTGGGCCTGGCCATGCCTCGTGTTCTGATGCGCCTTCCTTATGGCAAGGAAACCAAGCCTATCGACGATTTCAACTTTGAAGAGGGCGTGGACGGTTCCGATCACTCGAAATATCTCTGGGGCAATGCTGCTTACGCCCTGGGCGCCCGGCTCACGCAAGCCTTCGCGAAGTATGGCTGGTGCGCTGCGATTCGCGGCGTGGAAGGAGGCGGGCTCGTCGAAGGGCTCCCTGCGCACACTTTCCACACCGATGAGGGTGATGTCGCTTTAAAGTGCCCGACCGAAATT
>Ga0265349_1000053_pt1 | contig 12491 bp, 13 predicted proteins | sample NSE1metagenome_FD_189092 | JGI IMG/M metagenome (GOLD analysis project Ga0265349, IMG submission 189092) | Soil microbial communities from Maridalen valley, Oslo, Norway - NSE1 | ecosystem: Environmental > Terrestrial > Soil > Boreal forest/Taiga > Bulk soil | place: Norway: Oslo | collected... | reverse complement strand
AGGTGTTGCGCTTGTTGAAGCCGGTGCTGCAGATGGCGTGGTAGCAGAACTCGGCAACGTTAGCGTGATCTGGTTTCCACTAAAGCTCAGAGAGCCATTCGCAACTCGTGCCAAGGTTTCGAGGTCAACATAGGACCGTCCGTTCATCTGAACGACGGTCACTTGTCCCAGTTGACCGTTAAGAACAAGGATGCGAGTCTGCTGCGTTGATGCCTGACAGAGGGCAAGGACTGGCAAAACTAGGAGCATCGTCAGTATCAGCGGTGCCAAAGATCTTCTATTTCGCATGTTGGACTCCTATTGGGGTGGCCGGGCTTTTCCAGCATACCTTAGGGGACACGCAGAGAGCGGTGCCAGTCTGAAGAGGAAGGGAAGTTTGCCGGTGGTTAGGGCACGAGCCGATCGGAGTGGAGGGAGCCAGCTCCAATCGGCCTATGCGCGTTTATGGTTCTACTCTCCAATACTCGAGGGAGAGAACTCTGTTTGCCAACTAGGCTCTCGGGGTAGCAAGCCGTGACATGGTGCCACGAATCGCCATTGTTGCTAGAGAGAGTCCGCAGAAGAGCACTCCAAGCAACCCGATAAGCGGCAGTTCGCTCGCTGTCTTGGGAAGCTTCGTGGGAGCCGGTTCGGGAGCGGCTGCTGCTGTTTCTACTGGAGCAGGCGCTGGCGCCGGAGCTGGCACAAGAACCAGAATTGCGACGTCTGGCTTCGGTGCAGGGGGCGGCGGCGGCATGGATCCAGTACGCTTTACAATCTGTGCGACCACAGTGGCTGGCTGCTCGATCACCTGCTGAGCATCCACCTTCATCCCTTTCCTGAGGCCGAATGCGTCTGTTTCTTGCCCGTTAACCATAAACTTCTGGCCGGTAGGAATCTTGAACTCTTGATTCTTACCATTCTCCATCGTCAAGATAACGGAATTTGGAGGATTAATGAACCACACGGTGCCGCTGACCGTCTTAATGGTGGTAATCACCTGCGGCGTGGTCGTGGTAATCGTCTGCCTTTCCACTGTCATGCCTGGCTGGAGTTGGTGAACGTTAAGTTGCTTCCCGTCGACAGTCACAGTCGTACTATCTGGGACGTTATTGAAATGTCTCAGCGTTCCATCTTCCGCTTTTACAACGACATTGTTGCCGGAGACATAGACGACTGTCCCTTTTTCGACCTTCACTGACTTTGTTGCCGCCCCATCTTGCGTTGTCTTCGTTGTAGTCTCTACTTGTCCCGAGGCCGTCAGGCAGAAGGCGAAGCAGAAGCTTCCTCCAGCTAACAGGCCACGCAACATCGTTCTCGACAACCTACTTGATTTCATCTTGTTTCTCCTTTTTGTTAATTTTCTTGCCCGTAGATATTGACTCGCTGCTTACACTCACATCGACCCGGTCAGAAATTTGGTAAGACGCTGTGACTATGTATCGTTGAGGAGCATTCCCGATGAAATAAAAGGGATAGCAGGTAACGAGGGTCAGAGTCTGTGTGGACGTCGGAGCCAGGACGGATACATTTTCTGGATCGACGATCTGAATCTGGGTGATCGCGTAGAAATCTGTTTGCCCAGGCCGGATGACTTCGATCACATCGTCGGGGCCTACGTCTTTAAGGCCGCGGAAAAATCCATCCCGGTGTCCAGCGATTCCAAGATTACCCGGCTGCCCCAATTGGGCCGTTCCAAGAATGCGACCAACGCCGCGATTCAAAGTCAGATCATCCGTGTCGTTGAATACGGGCACCTCAAGTTTGATCTTGGGTATGCGCAGAATCGCGAGCGGTAGATCTGTCTTAGTGGTGAGGCTCTCCTTGAAGGCGGCGATGCGTTTGGGATTCCAGAGCGTAAAATCCACCCCGGAGGCTGCTAGGGAAGCGTCCTTGAGCAGGGCACTTTTGCCGGCGAGTTGGGCTTCCGCGGTGTTTGATCGGAAAAGGTTTAACGCCGCGCGTGAGGCGATGCTTCCGTAGATCCGGGCTCCTGCCCATATCGCCAGGAGCGCTAATCCGATGGCCAGGAAAATACGCTCGCCTTTTCGAATTTTCATGAGACCAATTGAAACCATCTCTCTCATGCTTCTCTCGGTCCTACCGGGCTAATTCAACTTTCTGCCATGCCGTCATCTGCCTCGATGCCTTTCCTAGGAATCGAGACAAAGAGATGCTGGGCTAGAGCGTTTTTAGGGCTCGCGGTCTGACCTTCATCTCGTCCCGCTCAAAACACACTCCGCGTCAGGCACGCAAAGCCATCGGGACGAGAGCCAGCAACCGTGGGGTTCAAGTTAGGGGTTTTCTACTGTGTCCGGAACTGTCAAAAGTAACAGATGGTACGGGATAGGGAGATTTGTAGGTGGAAATAGCATAGATAGTCCTAGTACCTATGCATGACTTTCCGTGCACGTTGGAGGGCGCATTTGCCCAGCTGTCGCGAACAGATTCTGCCTCTGGCCTGATTATTCCAAAAGGCTGGCAGTACCGCTGGAGAGGTCGTAGTAACCGGCCACAACCCTTACTTTCTTTTCTTTCACCAGGCCCGCGATCACGGTGGAAGCCTCTCGAAGGAGAGCAGCCTGGATCTTGGCGTTAGCTTTCGTGGCAGCCTCGAGATTGGGGCCAGCTTGATCCACTGCGGGCTGAATATGAGGGAAGAGGGCGCTGATCTGTCCTGGTACATCCTTGCCCTGAATCGTGGCCTTTACAGCTCCGCAGTTGGCGTGCCCAATCACTAGAATTACCTTTGTGCCCAACACCGCCGCCCCATATTCAAGGCTGGCGATGATCTCCGGAGTGATCACGTTTCCTGCGACTCGCGAGACGAACAGATGACCGATGGTTTGATCGAAAATTATCTCGACCGGAACACGAGAATCGGAACATGCCAGGACTGAAGCGTACGGTTCCTGTTTATCGAGCGTATTTTGTTTGAGGATAGTAATGTCTTGTTCGTGGGCGTTGGAACGGCCAGAAACAAAGCGTGCATTGCCATCCATAAGCTCCTTGAGGGCCGCGTCTGGGCTGAGCTTACTTTGAGCCATAACCGGAGGCGGAGCTGCGAACTCGATGCCTGTTGCAGTGACGAGGCCGGCCATCGTTCCTCGCAAAGCTATCTGGAAGAAACGTCGTCTTGAGGATTCGTTGGCCGCTGCCCAGGATTCCAAAACTTCGCCCGAGCAGCACGGTTGTGGAGGGATTTGCTGAGGTTCTCCCGCGGCAGTCTTTTTTGAATGAAGAGGATCGCTCATTTAGTCTCCTCGGAGTTGGCGTGAACCGCTGTGAACCGCCAAGCAGATTATCTCTGAATGCCCTTGAGGGATGGCGGCAATCAAAACGGCTTCTCGACTGGGATACTAACCGGATTTGGGGGATGACGGAACAATAGTTTGTCGCGCTTCGCTTATTCGTTCAAGCGTCACGCTGTAAAGCACTGTTCCGTCCATGAATTACTTTGCCGCAGGAACCCACACGTTGTCGGCGGCCGCGATGTCTGCGTTCGCGACTTCCGTTGAGATGTCGACGCGCTGAAGTCCTTCTTTTTTCTTCGGCACTGCCTGGAACACAAGGTAGTACTGGCTGTTAAAGATCTTTTGCAAGCGGTCCAGGTAGGGTTTGAAACTGACGGCGTTTTGAGTTCCCAGCGCAAAGTATTCGCCACCAGTTTCATCTGCGATTTTGGCGACCCCGGACTGGCCCAATTGTGCCTCCCAAGCATTTCGGCCAAGCCGGCCCGCGCCCACGGCATAAATCGAGTGAACGATAACGCCGTAACGCTGGCTGTTTCTGCTTGCGTTATCCGCGTCCGGGCTGATCGTGGACATCGTACTGGGTCCCGTCATGGCAGTAGGCGTAGGTGCCCCCGGGTAGCGCGAGGGGGTCTGCGAAAAGGAAGACCTGTCGCTGCGGAGGCGGTCAATACCGTCAGTGATCATGAGAACTTCGCGCCGCACTTTAGCCTGTGGCCAAGCTTTAACCAGGCTCATGAGCGACAAATAGGGGCTATCCATGGTGGACAAGTTTCCTCGTGGGAGACGAACGGCGTTGGCCGCGAGGTCATGGTCTGGCGTGAAATTTTGCGTGATCTGGATGGTTGCGTTAGACATATAGGCAACACCGATCACGGTCGTCGCCGGCTGGGCTTTGATGAAATCGCGTAGATCGGTGAGGTTGTTTCCGATCGATGTGTCACACGTGTCGTCAATGAGAATGAACAGCTGCAGAGCAGCGTTCTCTCCCTGAGCGGGAATTAACTGCGTCACCTTGAGGAGGTTCTTGCCCTGTTTGACCTTGATAGCATCCGGGCGGAGAACGGGAACTTCGCTGTTGTCATTCATGGCCTCGTCCGTTATGACCATGTGGACCTGGGCCGTGCTCGATGCAGGACTGTCTTGCGAATGCGCAATCCGAACGCTCAACGCCAGCAGGCACAGCGCTCCCGATAGGCCGAGTAAGATTCTGTGTGTTTTCATTCATTCCTCCATTCACAGTACATATAGAGGTTAGGGAGCTAAGCTCGACACTGTCATTTCTAACAGTAGGGAAGGGCCCAGTCCGAGAGTTGGGTAGGGGACATTCGGGAGGCGGCTAATACGCGCGCTGCGAGCGTAATCGTCAAACATATAACCGAGCACAAGGGAAGTGGGAGTGCTACTCGTGCAAATGTGGAATTGATTTGCACGGCTTAATGAGCTCAGAGCTCAGGAAAAGGAAGGATCGTCTTCTTGCTTTCTTGTCTGAAGTCCTGGGCGTCGAGAAGCTGTTCGCAAACGAGCCGCCATGCTGAACACCGTGTTCGATATAGCCACGAAGATGGCCAGGCTCAGTATGCCCAAAACCAAGATGAAGCCCATTCGCGCGGCTCCTTGTAATTTTCGGAGGGAGACATTTTTCAGGGAGGAATCAGGATTCTGATCCACTCAGGTCGGAGGCGTCTCCCTCCCTACAAAAGCTATCGTTCCATGGAAGATATCGGAATTGGCAAAAGTAACAGTCGGGGAGCATATGAACCGACAGGGACGATCGGCTTGAAGTCTACTTTATTCGACTCTGGAGTACCCGCGTTTGTAGTATGGGATCCCATAACCAGCAAATTTGTCTTTCGGACGCAATTCGATATGGAGCTTATGCCATTTGGTTTCGCCTTCAACAACACCGGCGTTTGGCTTGGGAACTGGCTTGTAAGTCAGAACGTATTGGTATCGCACCGCGAGGCCGAGGGTTCGAACGATACGCGGAAGATCCTCTAAATTGCGAGCGGTAAAAACGCTTCCCCCCGTGGCTTCCGTTAGTGATTTTAAGTTATGAGGCCCACGCTGCTCTGCGGGACCGATGTAGTTGTATTGCGAAGTGGCGAGGTCCGGAAACGGCTGTTTTGAATTATCGCCAGGCCCTGCAGAAGGTTTTGGTTTTGGTATGTTCAGAGGAGCGGCGAAAAGATCAGAAAGCTCGAATGATGGTCCTGCCATTACGGCAAAGACCGGCACGTCGGCCTCTTGTAAGAACCCTTTGATGTCGCGCAAGCTATACCGGCTATGATTGTCGCCCCCGTCTGAGATTATGACTACGGCGCGGCGCTTGTTGATAGCCTCGCGTTTAATCGCGGTTACGCCTGCGTAGATGCCGTCGAAGAGTGCAGTGCTGCCATTGGTAGGCGTAAGAAGCGAAGGGAGTCTTCGTCCAAGATCCTCTTGATCGCCGGTGAACGGCGCCAGGCGTGTCACTCGGGTTTCAACACCGAACAAGGAGAACTCGTCACGCATCGGAGCTAATGGCTGGCCGGGATCCAGAATCGAAAGGGTAGCTTCCTGGACAAAGGGAATTTTACTGGTCATGCTGGAGCTGAGATCTGCAAGAATCACGAAAGAAACTGGCTGGCGCTCCCTCTCGCAGGACAATATTCGTTGTTCTACCCCATCTTCAAGAATCACAAAGTCGTTCTTGTTGAGGTTTGTGGCCACCGACCCTTTGTCGTCGAAGACTGTAACTGGGATTTGAACCAACTCGACGCTTGCCACGATGCGTACGTCGGCTGGCGATTGCGCGGCTGGACCGTCAGCAGGCCATACCAAACAACACATGGCGAGAAATAAAAATATCCCTCGGTTTGCTGCCATGCTTCCCCCGAACCGACACCAAGTGGTCGGAGGTATATGCGTGCGTTCCTGTTCTGTCAACGAGCGACGGAATTATGTTACCTAGCAGTCTTCTGCAGGGAACAGCGATATCGGAGCCTGGCTAGGGGGCACCCTGATACGAGAATGGCGGAGAAATGAAAATGCGCCCTGCAAGGACTTCGCGAATGGCAAGCAAAAGGTCACTCATGATTCGAGGTTTTAGGACGTACCCTGCCGCGCCGACAGCAAGGCAGGCCTGCACAAAATCGCTGTCGGAGTGAACTGTCAAGAAAACGATCCTCGCTGCGCAGCCTGACTCGATTAACTGCTTGCCGGCCTCCAGGCCACTCAGAATGGGCATGGAGATATCCGAAACAATGACGTCGGGGTTTAGTCGTTTCGCGGCTTCGAACAGAGATTGGCCATCCGACACGCGCCCCACAACCTCGCATGTTGGCATCAGCAAACCTTCAACCATGTCCAGGAAAGGTCGATGGTCATCCGCCAACAGGATTCGTGCCTTCCCCAATTGGTCCGCCTATCAAATGCGCGGGGCGACAAACAACCGATTGCGAGGGTCCTGGGGGATCAAAGGACTTTTGTTTTTCGCACGCGGCCGATCCGAGCATGATTTGAGCCTAATCGCCGGTAGAGCTCTGGGATAGTGTCAACAATACCAGTGAGAGGATATCCGACAAGTTTGAGAAAAGCCTTGAGTGAGTAGGCAAATCCAAGTCACGAAAGCTCGTAATAGGCTGATTCTTGATGTGTATACGGGGAGAATATCCCAAAACGGCGCGAAACGGCTGGGTGTGGTAGAGTTAGTACCTCAGTCCTAGTATGCCTCGGGGCAGCGAACCGGCGGATTGGAAGCCGCTGCACTTGAGAGTGAACACTGTGCTTGGAGTCGTCCATGGCTTGCAGAATTTGTGCTTCGGCGAACCTTCAAAGGCTGACCGGGGAGTTGTCGGCCAGCTTTCCCGATCTAAAGAGGGCAGTTCTTCCACCTATTTATGTCTGCCAGGAAGTTATGGTCTGTTTGGATTGCGGTTATGCAGAACTTTTCATTCCCATTCCCGAATTGGAACAGCTTAAGCAGGTAAAAGCGGCATCCCATTCTTAGAGCTTTTACTAGATTCCGCGTTTGGGTGAAGTGTCCATCTTCCTCCTTCTCGTCGCAACAAAGCGTTTTCAGGAATTGAATTTCGGCGCGCACCCGTCCGCCCAGAAACCTCCGCTCTGGAACTAGAGATCGCCTGTGTTCCCTTCCTTTTGAGAACAAATTCATTCCTGCAACGATAACCACGGGTGAGAGCAGAAGAGCTCTTTTTGGCCGAACACTGGCAAAATTGACAGTTCTCTAAACCGTTCTGGACGGGAACTATAGGCAGCGCACCTTGCGACGGACAGCGAGTTTTACTCCAACTGGAAACAAAGAGACGATCATCCCATCAGGAAACTGCATGAGACTTGAGAGAAGCGCGAGGACCTGCGCCAGATATTTTCACCTCATGGCGGACACTACTAGATGAATGAGGCTCGTCATGACCGCTACTCCTTAATTTTATTGATCTCCCTTATTGTATTTTTGATGCTCAGCGCGTTTGTATCGGAACATCACCTTCTAGGAGACATCGTTCTCGCAGTTTCCATATATGTGACCTTGGTTACCGGAACGCTGGAATTGTCCCAAAAAAGAAACTGGCGATGGCCGGGGACTGTCTTGGCTGGCATTTCCATGTTGATCATGTTGGTCCACTTTTTCTATCCCGCTCGTCTGATCATGGTCGCAAACTGGATTTGCCTGGCTGCCTTCCTGGGTTTTGTTTCCGTTGCGCTGTTCTCTTACCTCGGATTGCCTGGCTCCGTTACAAGCGGCCGCCTATACGGTTTAGTGAGTCTCTACCTCATGCTGGGGGTGTTTTACTTCGCCATATTCAATTTACTTGAAACGGTGCATCCACATTCCTTTTTGGAGACGGGATTCACGACTTCACACGAGGTTAGCCGGCATTCTCTCCTGTACCTGAGCCTCATCACTCTGACTACTTTGGGATACGGAGATATAGTGCCCGTCACGCCGCCAGCGCGGCTGGTTGCCGCATTGGAAGCAACGACGGGGGTCCTCTACATTGCGATTACCGTGGCGCGGCTAGTCTCTGCCTATCAGAAGGAGGATAAGAAGTAGCAGTGGGGCAGTGCACCGAATTGCATTCAGCAAAGTGACTGAAGGTGATTTTGCATGCGAGCACGAGTGCGAAAAATCCGCGACTTGACAGTCGCAACGGCAATTCCCATGGAAGCTGCCAATTCGCCATGCGTCCATCCTTCACCTTTATGAAGGATGAATGTTTGCCTGAGCGACGGATGCAGCCCCTGAAACGCTTTCTCTGCGAGGTCGCCAGCGATGTATTGGCGCTCCGGATCGGGACATCCATCCCTAATATCCAGAACAAAATTATTTTCGCTGACTTCTGTGGGGAGATCGGTTTGACCTGCGGCGCGCGCGAAGTTTTCTTTGCGGATCTTCATTAAGGCTTCGTTGATGGTGATGCGAACAAGCCAGGTGGAGAAGCGGGAGCGACCTTGGAAGCGGCGGATGTTCTTATACACTTTGCAGAGCACGTCTTGCAGATTGTCCTCGGCGTCCGCATGATTTTTTAGAATTCTGAGCGATACGCTGTAGATGCGTCGTGAGTGCATCTGAACTAACTCGGAGAATGCCTCCGAGTTGCCCTGGCGGGCCCTGGTGATGAGCGGTTCTTCAGGCTGCATGTACTGTGCGAGGCTTTTCACGGTTTTTCACCACTTGGTTTAATTTCGCTCCATGATGTTCACCAGACTCCAGGGTCCGGAGCTCTCGAAAATCACGTGCTGGTTTTCACCCCGTGCGTCTACAGTCGCACGGCGTGCTATGCAGTTTTAACTGGCAAAAGTAACAGTTTATTGCGAAAAAAGTTCGGACGCCTGACTCCAAGGCTGGCGCTCGCTCAACTCGGCAGAACGCGTGATCTCTGGGCGTGACTCCTATGACCTGCGCAGTGATAAATGGAGTGAAACGGAAGGGCAGCCAAGTGCGATTCTACTTACTTAGTTGCTTTGGTCCCGAGATTCAGCGGTGAAAGGGCGGAGGGACAATCGGACTTGGTGTAGCCACCTGGTGGTGGCTAAATCTAGCCAGGCTCGGTACGACAGTTATGGTCCACAGAATGGTTCGGCGTATGGCTGCTTGAAATAGTACAAAGCAGACTAGTAGCAAAAGTATGGCTGCGATCAAGAGGGCGGTCACGAGCATGACGACGAGAGCCTCCTGCACCATATAGACCTTCTTCATTACCGCCAACGCGGCGAGGAGAGACAGGGCCAGCACGAGGACCATCCCCATCTGCCAGGTCAAGCGTGCGGCTGTGTTTCGATGATTTTTGTTTTGCATCTCTTGGCACCAATCGACTGCTCATTTCGCAGCCCGGAAATCCGGATCGGCGTGGAATGCAGGCGGTTGAGGGTCCCCCACTCGTCCGAACACGCGCATATTAGGCTTTGTTTGATGGGTAGGGAAGTGTCAGTTTTATCAGGGGGCAAGCTAGACCTGCCAAAACACATCCGTGGAGGATGACATCGGTCGGCCAGAACCCTTCGGCCCACCATGGAGCGTTCCTCGGGCAAAGTCTCAAGCATTCAAGAAAACTCAACCTTTGGCAGCTCGAGATCTCTGTATGCAACGGTTGCCCTGTAAGAACTGACAGTTACGAAGCTTAACTGGGTCCGCTAGTTTCAAAATGAATTCAATCGTCACACGTGCAAGGTACCCTTTGATGAGCAGCGAGTTCGAAGTAGTTTGCCAGCCAATCACGCTAAGTGCAGAGAAACAGTACCGTAAGCAGATATGCCGAGTCGGGCGCTGGATGTATTCGAACGGGCTGGTAGTCGCAAACGAAGGCAATCTTTCCGTGCGGTTGGACGAGCGGCGCATTCTTGTGACGCCTTCTGGCAAGTGCAAGGGGCGGTTGGCGATGGAAGACCTGCTTGTGACGGATCTGAGCGGGGAGATTATCCGTGGGGCAGGGCGTCCCTCTTCCGAGATATTGATGCATCTTTTCTACTACCGCTCCCGGCCAGACGTTCATGCTATTTGCCATGCCCACCCTCCGACGGCGACGGGATTCGCTGCTGCCAGGCGACCACTAGAAGCTCCAGTACTGCCAGAAGTGATCGTAGGACTGGGCAAAATTCCTTTGGCTTCCTATGGAACGCCTGGCACTTGGGAAGTTTGCGCAGGGCTTGAACCACTCGTCGATGAGTACGATGCCATTTTGCTGGAAAATCATGGTGTCGTAACTTGCGGGCCGGATATCGAAACGGCCTACCAGCGCATGGAAACCGTGGAGCAATTCGCCAAGGTGATGCTCACGGCGGAATTGCTTGGAGGGGCGCATCTGCTGCCTCGCGCGGAGGTACAGAAGCTGGTAAACGCCAAGCGTCGCGGCGGAAGTTCGCTGCCCGGCGACAGCTTCGCTTTCCCGCGGACTGCCGAAACTGTTCGAGACCAGCTCACTCCTTCGCGCCAAGATCTCGAACCAGTCGCCAAGTGACGATTTTCAGGGACCGCGATACTGCGGGATGTATCGGAGAGCTGTGAGGCAAGGTAGATCGCTGCCAGGCTCAAAGCTGGAAGCGTATTCGGAATACGAAAGGGATAACGATTATGAAGGCTAAATTTGTATTGTGCGCTTTGCTGTTGTGCATTACATCCACGATTGCGGTTGGCCAGCAAGTTTCGGTTAATTACGATCACAACGCTAGTTTTTCTCAGTATCACACCTACGCATGGGCCTCCAATAACGCCAACCAGATTCAAAACTCGATTCTGGCGCAAGCGGCGCAAACGGACATCAACTCTGCGATGCAAGCCAAGGGCTTCCAATTGGTGCAGGAGGGTCAGAATCCCGATCTTCTCCTCGTTGTCAGTGGTGGATTAAAGCAGCAAACCTCCTGGAGCGCTTGGGGTATGCGCGGTATTGGCGGGGGAATGGGCGGAATTACTCCGCAGCAGAATGTTGAAGGCACCTTGATCGTTGATTTGCATAGTGTTAAGACCCAAGCGTTGATATGGCGGGGCATTGCTCAGGATACATTGAGCAACAACGGCGACAAAAACCAGAAGACGGTGGCGAACGCCGTAACGAAGATGTTCAAACAGTGGCCGAAGAGCTAAACCCTAACTTGTGCGGCAACTGCGGTGGGCGAGCCAAGCGAGTGACGCGCTAGGCTCGCCGAAGGGTCCATCTGGTATGTCTGTTCATTGCTTGTGTACGCTGCCGGCCCCGCGATCCGCAAGGTCATACCAGTAGACCTTGATCAGTACCCTGGGAACAAACTCAACCAAGTCTGGATCGAGGTCGATTCTCCTGACCGATCTCACTTTAGAAACGCCAGTACCTTCGGGAACCACTCCTATTGCGCCGAAGCAGAACTGCCAATCTTCGTGCCGATGACTTCACCGGAGATAATGATCTCTACGCGGCGGTTCTGCTGGCGACCCTGAGGCGTGTCATTGCTTGCCACGGGATTCGCCGGGCCAAAGCCCTGTGCCGTTACCGTACCCGCATCGAGGCCCTGCTGGACGAGATAATCCCGAACCGCATTCGCCCGCTGTGCCGACAACGTTTGATTGAACGCCGCGGTCCCGGTCGTATCCGTATAACCCTCGATGGCCAGTTTGAGGCCTGGGTGGGAAAGGACGATGCCCGACAGTTTCGCCAGCCCCAGCTGCGCCGGCATTCTCAGGTTGAACTTTGCCGTGTCAAAAAGAACGTCGCCCATGTTGACCTGCAGGCCGCGCGGCGTGTCTATTGTCGGCAGCACCTTGTTGAACTGCTCGAGCAGTTGAGCTCGTAGGTCTGCCGCGGCCTGACGTGCACGTTCGGCTTCCGCTCGGGCGGCGTCTTCTTTTGCCTTCAAAGCGTCTGCTTCCGCTTTCGCTTTAGTAGCGGCTGCATCTGCCTCTGCCTGCATCTGGGCTTGCTTGGCGGCAGAGAGTTCGGCTTGGCGTTTGGCCTCTTCATCGGACTTTGCCTTGGCTGTTGCAGCTTCGGCTGCAGCCGTAGCTTCCGCTTGCGAACGAGCCTTGTCGGCCGCCGCTTGCTTCTCCGCCGCTATGCGTTCCTGGTCCTGGCGTTCCGCGGCCAATGCGCGCGCATCCTCCGCGAATTGCACGGCCTGCTTTGAGGTAGATATGATTTGTTTTTTGTCGGTATTGCTCGTGAGCGCGTTTTCCGCCATTTGCAGGCTCGCTACAGCCTTCGAGAAAATATCCGGCGCGTATTGGGCGGCACCGCGCGCCTTCGCGATATCCACGGCATTGCGCGCTTCGTACATCTCCAGGGGCACCTT
>Ga0265349_1000050_pt1 | contig 12727 bp, 11 predicted proteins | sample NSE1metagenome_FD_189092 | JGI IMG/M metagenome (GOLD analysis project Ga0265349, IMG submission 189092) | Soil microbial communities from Maridalen valley, Oslo, Norway - NSE1 | ecosystem: Environmental > Terrestrial > Soil > Boreal forest/Taiga > Bulk soil | place: Norway: Oslo | collected... | reverse complement strand
GGCGACTATGCTCACCGCTCCTCCGCCACCACCGCCGCCTCCCCCTCCGCCGCCTCCCGCGGCGGTTGTGCACATCAAGCCACAAGTGCATTTGATGGACGCGGGCAAACTGGTGCAGCCGAAAGCTATTCCGAAAGACATCAAGATTATTAAAGAAGACGCACCCGACATGGATGCCGGCGTACAAGGCGGCGTTCCGGGCGGCGTGCCTGGCGGTTCGATGGGCGGCGTGATTGGCGGCGTCATCGGCGGCATGGGCGGAGCTCCTCCACCGCCGAGACCGACACAGACGCGTATCAAGCAGGGCGGCCAAGTGCAGGCTGCCATGATCATCAATAGAGTCCAGCCGTCGTATCCTCCGCTGGCTCGACAGACGCGCATTGCAGGCACGGTGCGTTTGCATGCGATTATCGGCAAGGATGGCTCGGTGCAGCAACTCGAAGTTCTTTCCGGGCATCCACTGCTGGTACAATCCGCGCTCGATGCGGTGCGGCAGTGGCGCTATAGGCCGACGCTGCTCAATAACGAGCCGGTCGAAGTCGACACCACGATCGACGTGATTTTCTCTCTGAACCAGTAAGCGGTCTGGCGTGCCCGTCGTGGGACAGGCGCGCTGGTCCGGGCGGCAAAGCTTGGCAAACTCTCGCGTTGGCCCTGGGAGACCCGGGGCCATCAGATCTAAGGAGCAAAACGAATGGTAGCGACCCTGTTTGTGAACGCGGCCCTGTTCTTGCAATCTCAGGCTACTTCCTGGGATCTACGGAGCATGTGGTCTTCAATGAGCACCCTACCCAGGATCGTCGTTGCGATCCTTTTCATTCTTTCGATTTATTCGTTCGGCGTAATGATTGACCGCGCCTTGATGTACAGCGCGGCTCGCAAACAGTCGCGTGTTTTCGTGCAGCAAGTTGCCGGCGCTTTGAAGGAAGGCAAGCTGGACGAAGCGATTGCCATCGCCGAGCGGAACAAGAAGAGCCATATCGCCAAGGTTGTGGCGACCGGGCTTTCCGAATTCCAATCCGCATCGCAGCAAGTGAGCGACGCGGACGTGATTGAAGCGGCCAAGCGCGGCCTCGAGCGCTCTGTCGCCATCGTTCACGCGGAAATGAAGCGCGGCCTTTCGGCGCTGGCCACCATCGGCTCGACGGCTCCGTTCGTCGGACTGTTCGGCACGGTCGTCGGCATCTTGAACGCGTTTAAGGGAATTGAAACGAGCAAAGCAACCGGTCTGTCGGCAGTCGCCGGCGGTATCGCTGAAGCCCTCGTCACCACGGCTCTCGGTCTTCTAGTCGCAGTGCCTGCCGTGTGGGCGTACAACTATTTCACCAACAAAGTCGAAGCGTTCGACGTGGAAATGGACAACTCCTCGATGGAGTTGATTAACTACTTCATTTTGCGTCGCGGCGCGAAGAAATAAGGTAAACCATGGGCTACAAACCAAAAGTCGGAGCGCAGATGGCGTCGCCAAACGTCATTCCGATGGCCGACATCATGCTTGTCCTGTTGATCATCTTCATGGTGGTCACACCAATGCTGCAGAAGAGCCTGCCAGTGGATATGGCCAGGGTCAACAATGCAAAGGAAATGCAGGACGCTGATAAGGATGACGCGATTATCGTGGCGGTTACTCGAGATGGAACGATCTATCTGAAGAATACGAAGATCACCAAGGACGACATCACCGGGCAGGTTAAGGATATGTTGTCCGCTCGTCTCGATAAGACTGTCTACGTGAAGAGCGACGCTCGCGCCAAGTATGGCGACGTTGTTGCGGTGGTGGACGAAATTCGCTCCGCAGGCGTCGATCAACTCGGCCTTTTGACCGAGCAGAATCAACAAGAACGCAGGACACCGGCCCCGCCTCCGAATGCATCGCCAGCTCCATCGGGGGATTAAAGAGGCGTTCGGCTGAGGTGTTTGAAGTGTTTGTACCATTCGTTTGCTGAGTCAGAAGGGCCGCGCCGGATCCCACCTGGCGCGGCTTGATGGCCTGCAAAGCTCGCGAAACGCAGGCTGACAGGAGATTCGCAATGGGAATGTCTGTTGGAGAAAATAAGGGCGGTGCGATGGCGGAAATGAACATCGTTCCGCTAATCGACATTTTGCTCGTGCTGCTGATCATTTTCATGGTTATCACTCCGCTCACTCCGCACGGATTGGACGCGCTTGTGCCTCAGCCCAATCCGAACCAAAAGCAAGATGTGGAGTTGGAGAACAAGACCGTGGTGGTCCAGGTGCTTGTCAATAACAAGCTGAAGATCAACAACGAAGACACGACTTGGGATGGACTTGGTCCGCGGCTTGAAACGATTTTCAAAGAGCGCGCCGAGAAAATTGCTTTCGTGAAGGGCGACAACGATGTACTGTTCATGGAAGTTGCCCGCGCGATTGACATCATGCGCGGCGCAGGAATCGACAGAGTCGGTTTGATTACGGCCAAGCTCGAAGCCGGGCAGTAAGCACAGCATCAGGCAATAAGGATTTCTTTTTCACTTCGGCCGCATTTCGGCCGGCGCAGGGTGTGAGAGTCCTCCTCGCGGGGAATTTTCTTTATGCGAGGTGACTCATGGGGATTTCGCTGGGCAGTTCAAAGCTGGGAACGATTGCGGAAATGAACGTGGTTCCGCTGATCGATATTCTGCTGGTGCTTCTGGTCATCTTTATGATGATCCGCCCCAAGCCGGAGTTCGGGCTTGCCGCGGATTTGCCCCAGCAAGCGGAAGCCACGGCCAAGACGCCCGCGCAGCCCGGATTGATTGTTGTGCAAGTTTTCGGCGATGGCACGCTGCGCATCAACCAGGACCCGGTGCAGTGGCAAGATCTCCAAGGCCGGCTTGAGGAAATTTTCAAGATGCGGGCAAGTCGTGTTGCTTTTGTCCGGGGAGACAGCGCTGTCGAATTTGGCGTAGTCGCCCGGGCCATCGATGTGATGCGTGGCTCGGGAATCACGACGGTGGGCCTAACGACGCCGGAACTCGAAAACGCGCACTAAATAGTGTAGATTGGCCCCTCGCAGGGCGGATCTGAATCCTAGCAGGGATGGATGCTTCGATGACTTATGCATCAGTTCGTAATGCTCGCCGGACCGCTTCTCTGGCAGCGATGTTGATCCTCACGGTCGGCGTTTCGGGCTGCAATAAGCTCAAAGCACGCGATCTCTTGAACAAGGGCGTAAACGCGTTCAAGGCCGGCCAGTCAGATGCCGCTATCGAGGACTTCAAGCGCTCCACGGAGCTCGATCCCAGTCTGATGATGGCTCGCGTGTACCTGGCTACTGCGTACGCGAGCTTGTATATTCCTGGCGCGCCTTCTCCCGAAAATAAAGCGAGAGGCGACCAAGCCATCACGGAATTTAAGAACATCCTGGAAATCGATCCCAACAATCTGACGGCGATCGATGGCATCGGTTCCTTGCTTTTCCAGATGGCAGGGACGCCGCCGGTTAATGAAAAGGGCTTCGAGGATTCGAAGACCTTCCATCAGCGTCATATTCAAATCAAGCCGGATGACCCCGAGCCCTATTACTGGATCGGCGTGATTGACTGGACGCTGGCGTGGCGCGGGAACGCAGCAATGCGCCTGGACTACAACAAGAACAACATCAAGAAACAAGTGCACGATGACCAGCCACTGCCCGCTCCCGTCCGCACGGACTATACTGCGAAATATGGTCCTCTCGTGGACGAAGGCATCGCTGACCTGCAAAAGGCCATTTCGCTGAAGCCGGATTATGACGATGCTATGGCCTATCTCGGCCTGCTCTACCGCCGCAAGGCCGACATGGTAGAGAGCGCAGACGAGCGCGCTTCGCTGGAGAAGCAGGCGGACGATCTCCTAGAAAAGATCAAGGAGATTAAACAAAAACGTCTGGACCTGCAACAACAGACGCCCTAGTTCAGGATGCTGAATCGTCTGTAGTAAATCGATTTTCTAGTGGAAAGGACGCCTACAAAGGCGTCCTTTCCTTTTTCAACCGGGGCTCGTCCCTCCGGTTTTCGGTAGTAGGTCAGTTTCCGATTAGGCGGGTGGTCTCAATGGGTCAACGCAACACTCAGCTCTGCCCCACATTGCATTGAAAACAAAAGCTAAAAGCGCTGGCTAGGTCAAATCATCCGGAATATTACCCTGGCTGGGTTTTGACTGAGTACAGCCAAACAGATCGGTTCTTCAGGGGAAGTATTGGCGGATCAACTAATTAGAAGGTGTTGCGTCGACCGATTGAGCTGGCAGCGGTTACCGGAAACTGGCCTACTACCCGGTTTTCTCGGCTCTCGCGTGCGACCCGTTTCGGGCGTATAATTTAATATGCCGTCTCCCAGTAATGTTCCTCTAAGCTTCCAGCGGGATCGAGCTATTCGCCAGCTGGAGTCTCGCTTCGAGGAACTCCTCGAAAAACTTCGCAAAAATCGGCCTTCCGAGGACCCTTGGGTAGTTCGCCGCGCCTACGAAATTGCCTGTGAGCGCCATCGGGACCAATTCCGCAGCTCCGGCGATCCGTACATCTCGCATCTTCTGGAAGTCGCCCATATTCTCGCCGACATGCGCATGGATGCGACCACCTTGACGGCCGCACTTCTGCATGACGCTATCGAAGACACCGAATATCCCGTCGCGCGCATTGAGGAGCGTTTCGGACCGGACGTTGCGCACCTTGTGGAAGGCGTAACAAAAATCAGCCGCCTGAATATGACGGCTCCGGAGACGCGCCAGGCCGAGAATGTCCGCAAAATGCTGCTGGCGATGGTCAATGACGTTCGCGTCGTGATGGTCAAACTGGCCGACCGGCTTCACAACATGCGCACGCTCGAATACCTCGGGCCCGAAAAGCAACAGCGCATTTCGCGGGAAACGCTGGATATCTACGCGCCGATCGCCCATCGGCTTGGTATGGGAGTGATCCGCGGCGAACTTGAGGATTTGTCTTTCCGCTTTCTCGAACCGGAGGCCTTTCTCGCGCTGCAAAAAGAGGTTACGGAAAAGAGTCCCGTTTACCAAAGATTTTTGGAGGAAGTGCAGGGCACGATTCGCACCAAGCTCGTCGAAAGCAGCATTCCGGCGGAACTCGAAGCGCGGGTTAAAGGGCTCTATTCACTGCACGGCAAAATTCTGCGGCAACAGAGCAGTCTTGAGCAGGTGTACGATTTGCTCGCCGTCCGCGTGATTACGGATTCGGAGCGAAGCTGTTATGCCGCGCTGGGCGTGATGCATCACATTTGGCGGCCCGTCCCAGGGCGCTTCAAAGATTACATCGCGATGCCGCGGCCGAATCTTTATCAGTCCTTGCATACCACCGTCTTGCACGGCGGGCAGCCTTTTGAAGTGCAGATACGCACACAGGAAATGCATCGGATCGCGGAAGAAGGCGTCGCCGCCCATTGGAAATACAAAGGCGGCAAGCCTGCCTCCGGAGACGACGATCAACGCATCGCGTGGATGCGGCAACTTATTGAGTGGTCGCAAGAGCTGCAGGAACCTGGCGAATTTCTTTCCACACTGAAAGTGGATTTGGCGCCCGTTGAGGTTTACGCGTTCACGCCGAAAGGGCGCGTGCTTGAGCTGCCCCGAGGAGCGACTCCCGTCGACTTCGCCTATTCCGTGCACACCGAAGTTGGCCATCAATGCGTCGGCGCAAAGGTGAACGGCCAGATGGTTTCGCTGCGCCATGAAGTTGTCAGCGGAGATGTAGTCGAAATCCTAACTAACAAAAGCCATACGCCGAGTCGGGACTGGCTCAGTTTCGTCAAGTCCTCGCATGCGCGCAGCAAGATCCGCCAGTGGATCAACCTGCACGAGCGCGAAGAAGCGACGGACATGGGAAAAAAGCTGCTGGAGAAGGAATCCCGCCATTTTGGCCGCGGTTTGAAGAAAATCCCGGAAGCCGAGTGGAACAAATTGCTGGAAGATTACGGACTTTCGAAGCAGGAGGATCTCTACGCCGCGGTAGGATTCGGCAAATACTCCGCGCGACAGGTTCTCGCGCGTTTGCTTGGCGAACCAGAAAAGGGCCAGGAGTCGGAAGCGGAAGATTCCAAGCCGACACTGGTAAAGACCGTCAAGCGCATGCTGGGTTTCGGCGAAGCGCCATTGATCGTCAAGGGCCACGACGACCTGCTCGTCTATCGCGCAAAATGTTGCAATCCGATTCCCGGCGACGACATCGTCGGCTACATCACGCGCGGCCGTGGCGTTGCGGTGCACACGCGTGCTTGCCCCAACGTTCAAAACCTGATGTATCAGACGGAGCGCCGCATCGCCGTCGAGTGGGGCGGAGAGAGCGCGGCTACTTTCCCGGTGCAGCTTTCGATTCGAGGCAAGGACCGTGCAGGCTTGCTTGCGGAAATCACGGCCGTTATCAGCGGAGCGGGATCGAACATCCGAAGTCTTGAGAGCCGCCCGGACCGCCAGAATGCCCGCATTGAAGCAAGCCTTGAAATCGTCGACCGTCGTCAGCTGGAGACTATTCTCGCTAACATTCGAAAAGTGACCGGCGTGTTCGGGGTTGAACGCGTTTATCAGATTTAATTTCCGGCTTTTTCGCACCTGTCCTTTCTGCCGGGTATCACCCAAGCACACGCCCACGTTTGCCGCTTCCCCACCTCTACAATATATATATGTGGTACCAACGATTGCTTCTCGGTGTGTGGGTCTTCGCAGTGGTGGGCTGCCACCAGCATCCCCTCGCGGACTATCGTCCGCTAGACCAGGCGGGGATGTTTTCCAGCGACATAGAGCAGCTTAAAGGGCTCAACGTCTCGGACCTGGAAATCGCCCAAGTCGTCAAGATGAAGCACGCAAGAATTAGCGATGACACTTGTGTGGAGTTGGTGAGCTCCGCGCACGTTCACAAGCGTATCTTCCTCAGCGCCGAATCCGCTTCCGATTTGGCTGGCGCCGGATTTACGGAGCAGCAGATTCTCGATATCGCCCACGCCGACCAGCTCGATGCCATCAGCATCGACGCGGTTACTCTCAAGCTGATTGGTCTTTCGGACTCGACAGTCCAGCTCGTCCTGCAGCGCCATTTGGATGGCCTGCCGGTCATGGCCAGCGCCGAAATTTCGCGGCTGAAGAACACCGGCTTGACGGAACGCCAAGTCCTCGAGCGCATCAATGCCGGAATGACCGACGAACAGGCCGAAAAAGAAATTAAAGCTCGTGAAAGTACGCGCAATCACAAAGACACGTCTTTTGTACGCGTGCACGGCCGCAAACCGAGCTGACGCCTGTTGTCTCTTAACGGGCATGAACTCCCGTTCTCCCTTTTGCTTCTTCCGATTTCCCTCGCTACAATCGTGTCGCTTTGTTGCCGCGCTCGCATGTCCGTCCGCTTCTCTGTTTGCTTCTGGCCGCTGTAGCTTATTGGGTATCTTCTTGCGCTGTGGCGCTGGGGCCCGGGTATTCCATTGAAAAGCAGGAAATCCGCGTGCAGTTTTTGCCAGGGCCTGATCCAAGAATTCGCGTCGACTCGGACTATCAGCTTCGCAACACAGGCAATCAGCCCCTTACTTCGATTGAACTGCGTTTGCCTTGGAGCCGCGGCTTCCACGTTGCAGAAGCGCAGGCCGCATGGGACGGCGCCGCCCTCGCCGAACAAAACTCGCCTGCGAATCCTCGCAACACAATGCTTGCACTTCCGCAGAAGTGGACCATCTCCCAGCGTCACACCCTCCATCTCTCGGCGGAATTCCAGACTTCTGCCGCAGGCCAAGCCGGTTTCCGTTTTGCCGCGGATGCAATTTTTCTGCCTTCGGAGGGCTGGGCGCCGCAGTTGCTTCCCTCGCAGGGCTTGTTCGCCACCGGGGGAGTTCCTCCAAAGGAGTGGAAGCTGGTGGTGCGGGTGCCCGATGGATTTCTAGTTCACATGAGCGGGGGCTCTAAAAAAACGTCGCGGAACGGCCGCGAAATCACTGTTCAATCCTTGCAACATCCAGAGGATCACTACCCGTTCGTCATCGCCGGGCTCTACAAAGAAACACTGCTGGAAGCGGGCACTGGCAATAAAATTTTTCTCTGGACTCGCTCTCAAGAAGATTCTGCGCGTTTGCAACAATCCCTGGATGCCCTCGTCCGCGCGGTTCAGGCTTATGACTCCACTTTTGGCGCCCGCTCCCAAAAATCCAAGCCGTTCTGGATTGTGGAGTGTCCCGTGTTGGATGGCTGTTTTACCGCCGCGGAGTCCGTTTATGCCAATCTCTTGAGCGCGGAGCCTGGCGCCGTTTCCTCCCAACTCGCCTCGCTCGACACGCTGCTAATCGATTTTAGTGGCGGAGCGCCAAAGCTGGCCGCCGCTGCACCTGGCCTCGCCGCAAGCTGGCTTGGTTACGGGCAGAACCCCGGCTTTTACGAACAACAGCCGCCTCTTTCCGCTCTTCCTGCGTTCGCTTCCGCGGTGGGCCAAGAAGCCATCGACGGGCCCACTTCCCGGACGGAGACAATCCGCCGCGCGTTGCGTATGATTCCCAAGAGCGCAGTGGCTCGCAAAACGGAAGATGAAACTGTGCTGCGGGCAAAGAGTTTCCTTTTCTTCTACGCTCTTCAGGAGCGCTACGGGCAGGAGGTTTTCCGCCGCGCGATCAGCCACATGCTCTCCGCTCGCCAAGGGCGGGGCTTCGATCTCGACGATCTGATCGCTGCATTCGAGCAGGAAACCCATCAGAATGTCGCCGAGTTTGTTCGTTTGTGGATGAAGCGCCCCGGGGTTCCGGACGAGTTTCGCGCACGCTATGAGAATGCTTCCGCTGCTATCGCCACCACTTCCAAGGAGACCATGCCATGAGAGAAATTGTTCTGACGGATCGCGGTCCAAAACCTATCGGCCCATATTCGCAGGCCGTCAAGGTTAACGGCCTTCTCTTCGTTTCCGGACAAGTTGCCATCGATCCAAAGACCAACGAGTTTGTCGCCGGAAATATTCAGCAGCAAACGGAACGCACGCTGGAGAATGTAAAAGGCATCGTCGAAGCGGCGGGCAGCAAGCTGGGCCACGTCATAAAAACGACCGTATTTCTGAAGAACATGAGCGACTTCGCCGCTATGAACGAAATATACGCGCGCTATTTTTCCGCAACTCCGCCGGCTCGCTCGACCGTGGAGGTCGCTCGCCTGCCCAAAGACGCTCTCGTTGAAATGGAAGTTATCGCGACGATCTGAACTGCTCAGAAAAACAAATTAGGGCCTGTCGGGACTTTCCAGTCCCTTGTGAACCGCGAAGACGGTCGCGAGGGTTACAAGTGCGATTGCATACCACACAAACTTGCTGGTTCCTGCCTTGAGCGGTCCCTTGTTTGATCCTTTCGCGCCTGCGCCTTGCGGCGGAGGTTGGTCCTGGGCTTCTTCCGCGGAGGGGTCAAGAACGATGCGATACGCTTCGCCTTCCGCGATCACCCGCGAATCATCGCCAACCGTAATCGTCAGCGACCCCCGGATGCTTTTGACAAGCAATTGCTTCTCGCCAAGCATGGTTACCTGCCCGATCGTGGGTGCGTCGGACTGCGGCTTGATCACAGCCGTCAAAGCGTTTAGTGCAAACGCGTTTGCGTTGGAGGTGGAAAATGTTCCCGATCCACGCAGCAGCGTTGCCGTTGGCGTTCCGCCATCTTCATTAACCGTGGCCGCAGAAGCCGCAGAAAGTAGAAATCGCGCCGCTTGGGTCCGCAGCTGCATGCTTCCCATGTCGGCGGTGCTCAGTCGATCGCCAATAAAAATAGTTGTGCCCACGGCTGCGCCTGCTCCGCCGACACTCGCGCCGTCTGACGATACAACTGTCCCCAGAGCGCCCGTAGTAGTAGCGCCCCAGACCGGAGCCATCAGTAAACAAGAAACAAAGAATGCAGCAACAATTTCGCGCGAGCGCGCCATTGAAGCCTCCAAGAGGGCTACTCGAAGAATACTCACAGCCTTCGCCCCCGTCAATAAAGAATCACCCCGGCGGGCAAGAATCTTTTGCCTCTAACTTCCCACCTCCTCTGGCTGTAGCAAGCTTCCGCTGCTACAATGCAAGCCAACACATGGCTGACTGGAAACAGATCACCGCTCGTATTCGTCGGGCCCGCACCGGCAAAGACCCCGTCGGGCAACTTTCTAATTTGTACGAAAAAACGCGCGACGCCATGGTGGCATTTGAACTGGCACGCTATTTCGAAACCGCAGGCCAAAATCCAGAAGCGGCTAAATGGTACCTCGCCGCCGCGGATCGTTTTCGCAGAGCGGATTGGAAAGTAAAGGCGCAAGAAGCAGCCGTCAGACTTGGCGCGGAAGTTGCAGCCGTCGATCCCGCGCATTCGTCCGGCGATTTTATGCTGGCACCGCCTTCGATTGCTGCTGCTGAGTCGGCGGTCACGCATGAAGAGAATTCCGCCGCGTCTGAAACTCCGGATGCTTCTACTGAATCAGAAGCCGAGACCGAAGATGCTTCCGTGAAATCCGAGGCAGAGTCTCCGGATTCACCCGATAAAAAACGCCGCCGTCGCGGCCGTAGAGGTGGCCGCAATCGCCGCAAGAGCGAAACTTCCAAAAGCCCCGCAGCCGTCTCCACATCCCGTACCTCGGAATCTACAACTCCTGCGAAGGGCTTGCCATCGCGAGTATTTGATGAAAAGGTCGAGCCCAGACCATCGCGAGCTGCGGAGAGCCGCGCCATCCCTTCACTGCCGATCGAACCGATTGGAGAGCCCGGCGGTCCGAGCGTCCGCGGCCGTTCCGGAGATCCTGGTCTCTCCTCCAGATTGTCTCTTCTCGAAATGCAGCTACGCCGCTTGTTGACCTGTCCGCCTGTAAAACTTAGCGAAGCGGACCATGCGCCCGTCGGTCCCGGCGTTTTCGTTCTGACCGATTCCGATCTCACCAGCTATTACTACGTTGAAGCCTGCCAGACACTGCGGATCGCAGTAGGAAATCTTTTGCGAGGTGGTGCCAGCCGTCGCGGCGCGGATTCTCTCAAACCGCAACTTGCTGAGCATCTCGGCATACCAGAAACGAGAGTGACAAAATATCTCGCCGATCACTGCGTTGTTCGCTGGCTGCAGCTTGACGAAGGCGCCTCGCACTTCGCGCATTTTGTGACTGCCGTCATTCGTCCCACGCTGAATGAGTAGGGCAACCAAACAGGGACTACTTTTCCGAATCGAAACACCACGCTTCCCAAAAGATGCAAAGTTCTAGCCCATTCGCACTAGAAGTAACCCCCAACCCACCCCTCTTCAGACTACCGTTCATTGCCCCTAATTGCCGTTCAACCCCCATTTTCGACCGTTCGACGTAACCTGCTGGCATCCTCCCCCCTTTACCGTCAAACTATAGGCGTACAAAGACTTATTGGACGTACCAGTAGAAAATGGTACGGTATTTCGAGCCCGGGGGGCAGTTTAGGGCTCGGTTTCATCTAATTCAGTGAGCAGTTGGGCCGCATCTTTTGAAAGTGGAGGGTAGAGCTTTATGCCGAATCGTGTGGGGACGCAGATTCTGAGAACTTTTGACTGGGCGCTGTGCAAGGCTGCCGCTGTCACGTTTAACAGCATTCAGCATTTCAACAAGCGCAATCCGAATCCCTCCGTTACGCCGCAGTGGTCAGAAAAGCCGCTGCTCAAGTCCTGGGAAAAGACCAAGCCCACGCTTGGCTTCCCGCGGCAAACCGATTCCTTGTGCCCTGCATGCGTCAAAGAGGCGCGTGAAGCGATCATCGCCGGCAAAAAAGACTGGCGCGATCTGATGAACGAGAAAATCGGCGAAATCAAAGCGCAGATTATTGAGCGCGACAACGAAATTTGGATGGTCAAGGATTGCCCCATCCACGGCCACTACGAAGACATGATGGCCATCGATGCAAAATTTCTCGATTGGATCGAGAAGCAGTTCCCTGGCCGCGATATTCCCGCGCACAACGACGAAGATCTTCACAAGCACGGCTCTTCGACCGTTCGCTATGGCCGCGGCTCCGTTCTCACCGTCGACCTCACCAACCGCTGCAACATGATGTGCGACCCTTGCTTCATGGACGCAAACCAAGTTGGCTACGTCCACGAACTCGGCTGGGACGAGGTTAAAGAGATCTTAGACAACGCGCTCAAGATCAAACCGCGCCGCCAGATGTCCGTGCAGTTCTCCGGCGGCGAACCGACCATGAGCCCGTTGTTTCTCGACGCCGTCTCCTACGCCCGCAAGATTGGCTACAACAGCGTGCAGGCTGCCACGAACGGCATCGAGTTCGCCAAGAGTAAGGAATTTTCGAAGAAGGCCTTCGACGCCGGTATGCGCTACGCCTACCTGCAATTTGACGGCATCGGCAACGACGCCAACAGCCATCGCCAGATCGGCAACCTCTTTGACGTGAAGCTCCGCGCCATCGAGAACATGCACGAAGCCGGCATCGAAATCGTTCTCGTGGTCACCATCGTCAACAACGTGAACAACGACCAGGTCGGCTCGGTCGTGAAGTTTGCGATGGAAAATCCCAAGAAAATTGCTTTCGTCAGCTTCCAGCCGGTTTCTTTCACTGGCCGCGATGAAGACATCACTCCGGAGCGCCGTCTCCGCCAGCGCTACACGCTTTCGCATCTCGCGAAAGACGTCAGCGCGCAGGTCGGCAAGGTCGAGCCTACGCGCGACTGGTTCCCCATCTCGTTCATCAGCACGTTCGCCGGTTTCGCGGACATGGTGAAGGGCACTGAGTCCACTTGGGGCTCGTTGAGCTGCGGCTGCCACCCGAACTGCGGCGTCGGCACCGCGATGA
>Ga0265349_1000046_pt1 | contig 13376 bp, 11 predicted proteins | sample NSE1metagenome_FD_189092 | JGI IMG/M metagenome (GOLD analysis project Ga0265349, IMG submission 189092) | Soil microbial communities from Maridalen valley, Oslo, Norway - NSE1 | ecosystem: Environmental > Terrestrial > Soil > Boreal forest/Taiga > Bulk soil | place: Norway: Oslo | collected... | reverse complement strand
GCGGTGAGCGCCCCGCTCATGACCGGCTCGTGAATGAAATTAATTCCGAAGCGCGGCGCGTGCTTCCCCGTTGTGTGCGTCACGTCATAGCGCACCTGATATTTTTCCTGATTTCGCAAAACGGGGAAGGCCGTGATCGCGGTCACAAATTGATTGTCGCCGAAAGTTTCCAGACCCGACGTAGTGGCTGTTGTGGAACTGAACGGAAACGCCAGCGCGAAGCCAAGATCGGAATTACGCGTCTGGGTCAGGTGCAAACCGCTGCCGCCGAATACGAACGAGGCGATCCAATCGGGGCTGAAGGCAAACTGATTGCCAATCGCGAAACTCCAATAGTTGTTGTGCGTGGTGGCGCCGGTCGAAGGCAGCGTCCCTTGCTGGACAAGCGCATTGTTGGTGATATAGCTGTCCGCGGAAAAACGCAGAAACCATTGCGAGCGATTGGATTGCTGCCAATCGAAACGAGTGGTGCCGAGATAGTCGCGGAAAGGTACGGCAACGGAGCTGGGAACGGGGATGGAATTGACAGTCGTGCCGTTTACGTCGACAAGTCCATCTGCGGCGAGTTGAGACAGTGCCTGGAATTGGGTTTGGCTGGCATTGCTATACGCGATGCTGGCGTTTTCGCGGACATATTCGAAGGACGTATAGAACCAAACTTTATCTTTCACGATGGGTCCGCCGCCTGTGAAGACATAGTTTTGCCGGGAGAACGGCTGCTTCGGATTCGGCGAGGGATTGTCGATCGGGAAGCGCGCGTTGAGATCGGCGGCGCGGTCGAAGAAAGCGTCGTCGGTGTGCCACTGGTTGGTGCCGCTCTTGGTGGTGATGACCACCGAAGTACCCGTAGTGCGTCCTGTGTCCGCAGGTTCCTGAGCTGTCCGAATCGCAAATTCTTGAATGCTTTCGGGAGAGAAATTTTCCAGAAACCCGCCGATCCAATCGTCGGAGTTGTCTACACCGTCGACGGATGATTCGTTGTTAAGGCCGGAGCTGCCACCGGTAGAAACCGCCGTGATGCGAGCTTTCGTAGGATCGGAAGGCTCGACGGGCTCGGTTCCCGGCGCCATGTAAGCGATATTGGCAAAGCTTCGCGCAGGCAATGGAATCGTGTTGAGGTCGTAAGCCGTGATAATGGCTTGCTGGACGGCACTAGAAGTGTCCATCTGTTCCGTAGTAATCGAGGAAGCTTGACCCTGAACGTTTACAGTCTGCTGAACGGCTTGCGGCCGCAGGACGACAGTCATTTCTTGCGTGGAGCTGATATTGACTTGCACATCAGAGCTGGCGTCAGCAAAGCCCTTAGCGGACACGGTGAGGCGATATTTCCCGGCGACAAGGTTGTCGATGCGAAAGTCGCCTTGATCGTTCGCAATGGTTTCGCGCTGGAGAGCCCACTCGGGAGCTTCCACGACAATTTTGGCGGACGAAATTCTGCCGCCGCTGCTGTCTTGCACGGTGCCGCGGAGGGAGCCCCGAGGATTCTGCGCAAGCAATACGAATGGCAATAGTAAGAGCGCTAAAAACATACTGCTGCGCAAAAAACGTAATTTCCTTGATGCAAAATAGGTTTTCATAGGGAACATTAGGCTACCGGAGGGGAGTATCTACTACCACGGGTCGTAGAAGGCGGCACTCAACAAAAGGGTGGGGTAGAAGCGAGCCTACTTCAAAGTTGAGTTAGCGGAGAAGAAATTCGAGAAGTTCGTGAACGGAAGAAAGAGCCGAAGGTGCGAGAAGCAATGCGGCGAGGGCGCCAACGAGCATTAAACCGGCAGTGCGCACCCCAGGCCGAATTTTCGAGGCATGGGGCAGAGTCATCGCGTCGGCACAGAGCAAGCGATCGACGCGGGCAGAGAGATCGCTGTCGCAGGCGAGAAGCGAAGTGGAGAGAAATGGAAGGCGCGGAGCGGAGCCCATGCGCGCGACTTGAACTAACGCAGCGGCGAGACAAACGGCGCGGCTAGAGTCGCCCGCAGTAGCTTGATCGTCGGCGGCCCATTCGGCGAATTTTGACCAACTGTGTTCCAACAGACGAAGCGAGCGGACGAACGGAATCATGTCGGGCGCCAGGAGGATCAGCAGGCGCTTAACATTGTCGCGCGAAGTGCGGTGGGCATGCTCATGGGCCAGAGCGGCGTCGAGTTCCTCGGCGGAAAGTGCACGGAGAACGCTGCGGGAGATAAGTAGCCGCGGACGAAGCAAACCGGATAAGGCCAGAATCGGAGCTTCCTCTTGGAGGACTACCACCGGCTCGACGACGAACACCGAAGAAGGCCCTGCCGGCTGGCGCGATTCGTGGCCAACTGAGCGGCACAGCCAAGAATAGCGCATGGAAGCACGGAGAGAGCGAATCGTTCGAGCGATGGAGACGGACCACGTCGCAGCACCGAGAATTCCGAGAATGGCACAGGTTATTCCTACGCGTTCGGCGGTAGCGCCGGGTTCGAGCCAGAGATAGCTCGGTACGCAGAGAGCCGAAACGAAGAGAGTCGCGAGCGCAAACGGGAGCAGACGCAAAATAAGAAGAAAACGGGCGGCTGCGTTGGGCGATCTCGATTCCGCGAAGCGAATCGCGGACTTGGCCGAGAAGCGCACAATTAAGCCTGCAGCCGCGTTCAACACAAAGAAGGAAGCAAAGCACAAGCACAACAACCGCAATAGATAGGGGAGAATCATGGCTGCCCCTGCCGCAGAAGTTCTTTGCGACGGTTGCGAATTTTCTTTTCGAGATCGTCGAGGAGCGTAGCGTCATGTTCGCCGACGGCATCGAGTAAGCAAGAAAGCAGGAGTTCACGGGAAGGATTGGGGCCAGAGAGGAAACCAGCCACCAAATTGCCCGCACGTCTACGTTCCCATTCTTGATGGGAAAAACTTGGCGAATAGACGAAGGCGCGATCGGATTTGTGGCGGTCCAGGAGACCTTTTTTGAAAAGGCGATCGAGAGTGGTCATTACCGTTGTGTACGCGAGCGGGCGGCTCAGTTTCGGGACGACGTCACGGACGCTGCTTTGTCCGTTGGACCAGAGAATTTCCATCAATTCGAACTCGAGGGTGCCGAGAGCCAAGGACTGGCTCGGGCTGGCACCGCGATGGATGCGATTTTTCAGAAAGCGAATCACAATGGCCCGAATATTATCACGTTTTAGCGAGGATCGAAGAAATCAGCGTCGGTGGGGAGATATCTGAAGCGTGGGTCGGTTCAAGTGTTTTGGTTTACCCGGACTGGAATACCGCCTTTAACCCTAGAAAATATTTTCTATATCCCGTGCACCGTGCAGGACACGCACAATTTCAATCCCGCTGGTGACCGCCCGGTAGAAAATGATGTATCGGCCAAAGGGAAAACTTTGAATCCCGGGAGCAATCTCCTCCCGATGACGTCCAGAGCCGGGCTGGCGGCTGAGCACTTGCATCGTCTCGTAGAGTTTATCAATAAAAGAATCCGCATTCGCCAAGCTGTCATCCGCAATATAGCTCCAAATCTCGGTTAGATCTTCGCTTGCCCGAGGGCTAATGCGGGGCTGAGACACTTACTTTGCACTCTTCGCCGATTTCCTCTCGCGAGCAATGCGTTTGATTTCTTTTGGGTCGAACACCGTTGACGGTCCACTGTCCAAGCCTTCCCGTATGTCATGGCGGAGTTTTTGCATCTTCAAAGATCGCAATTGATCTTCTTGCTCTAGAAGGCGCAGCGCCTCGCGGACGACTTCGCTGGCGGAGTTATAGGACCCGGAGGCGATTTTTTGGCGAATCATTTCCTCAAGGTGGGGAGTTAGGCTGATATTCATGGGCATGATGGGAAACCTCGGAAGCAGGGTAATTCCGAGGGTAGCGCTGATGTCAAAGCATGTCAATGTTTGCCAATCAAAGGTGATGCGGGCCAAGTGGCGTGAGAGCAGCGGCTTCGAGGAAGATACAAGACCCGCTGCCCGCTTATTCCTGGCGCAAGGCTTTTAGCGGATCGAGCCGAACCGACCTGCGCGCGGGGAGATAACACGCGAGCATCGTCACGGCCGCGAGGAGCAGGGGTGCGCCGATGAGAAGGCGCAGATCGCCGGTGCCAACGCTAAACGCCTGGACAAAGACGTCCGTCAACGCGGAAAGAATTCTTGCCATGGCGATTGCACCGAAGAATCCCAGAACGGTTCCGGAGATGACCAGCGCGGCACCTTCACGCAGCACCAATCGCAAGACTTGCGCGCGAGTTGCGCCCAGGGCCGTGCGGATGGCGATCTCCTTGCGCCTTTGCGCGACGGAGTAGGCGGTGATCCCGGCGAGGCCGATGGCAGCCAAGACCAGACCAAAAACTCCTATGCCGCCGTACGTTTGGACGGCGAATCGCGTGGAGGCGCGGCTGCGCTCCAGGAATTCGCTAAGCGTTTGCACATGGAAGAGATTGAGATTGGGATCGATCAGAGCAATTTCGCTGCGGATGCTGGCTAGCGCATCTCCCGCAAGCGGCCCCGCATCTGACCGCACCATGATGGTGATGCCATCGGCGGGCGTGCGCACAAAATCACGCGCAGTCAGCGGCAGATAGGCTATAGCCTGGAGAATACCGATTCCGTTCTGCAAATCATGGACGACGCCGACGACTTCGTAGGATTGTTGATCGTCTCGAAGGCGCTTTCCGAGGGCATTGCCATTTCCGAAAAATCCGCGAGCGGCGGTCTCATTCAAGACGACGGGCAGTACCGCGGGCAGAGCGGACGGGCTCGAGCCGGCGGCTTCGATTTGTTGATCGCGCTCGAGAAATTCCCGGCCGGCGAGCATCGGCTCGCTTAGCGCGGCGAAATAGCCCGGGCCCACGGTTTCCTCGACCGCGGGCACCTGCACACGCGGAGAATGCTCTGCATCTTCCGCAGTCAACTGCCTGGCATCATTTTCATCATCCGCGGCGGAAAATGGCGGCTGAGCCGCAAAAGCGATGCTCCGCGAGGCTGCGGCGGACTTGAGCAGCGCGGGAAGCTTTTCGAAGAGAGCTTTCGCCTTTTCCGGCGAGTAGCCATTACGCACGGGATCGATGGATAAGAGAACCATTGTGTGGGGATCGAATTTGGTCTGGACGCTGCTTTCCTTTCCGATGCCGATCACCAGGAAGCCAGTGAGAAGAAGCAGCATGAGCGACGCAGCAACCTGGGCCACCATCAGCAAGTTACGGAGACCGAATCGCCGGTAACCCGGCAACTGCAGCGCCGAGCCTTCTTTGAGAGCTGGAGTCAGATCGGCTTTCGTCGCTTGGAGAGCGGGAGCAAGACTGAATCCGATGCCGCACAAAAGCGCGAGGCCGAATGCGAAAAGCGCCGCGCGCCAATCCAGGCTGAAATCCCTTTCGAAGGGAATACCCGTGGACGGGCTGAACTGGGAGTTCAGCACCATGAGGATGTATGCGATAGCGAATCCTGCGACGCCACCGAGGAGAGAGAGCAAAATGCCTTCGGCCATCATTTGCCGGATGAGCCGAAAACGGCCTGCGCCGATTGCCAGTCGAATCGCCAATTCTTTTCGGCGATTGGCACCGCGAGCGATGAGCATGTTTGCCAAGTTGGTGCAGGCAAGCGTCATCACCAGGCCAGTGAGCAAGAGAAAAAAGCCGAGTAAGACCGGCCGCAATTTCCGAGGAAGGGGAACACGCGTGCCTGCCGGTAGCAACGTGACGCGCCGGCCTTTGTCGGTGCGCGCCGGCAAGGAAGGATCCTGCTCGTCGAGGCGGCGCGTGATGGCGTCAAGGGCGGCTTCCGCGGAATCGATCGTGACCCCTGGCGCAAGGCACATCATGGCAAGGAATTCTTTGGCGTTGCGCTGATGCAGAACGTCGTTGGCAAGCTCTGGAGCGAGTGCGGCGGGGCCGGTGGTCGAAACGAAAAGCTCAGCGGGATTTATTGATAAGGCGCCATTGAATTCCTTGGGCGTGATTCCCACGATGGTCGCAATTTGGCCATTGAGGCGAAGAATTTGGCCCAGGGCATCGGGAGAAGAGTTGAGGTGATTGCGCCAGAAACGGTTGGTGATCACGACCACGGGCGCGTCGCCGGGCTTGTCCAGTGCGGGGCTGAGCACTCTGCCGCGCTGAGGCTGAACACCGAGGACGGAAAAATAATCGGGTGAAACAAGCTGGCCGAAGATGCGCTGCGGCTTTGCGTTTTCAGCGCCCTGAAAAGTGACGTTGAAGGGAACCCCGATCTGAAATGCCGCTACGCCAGCGAAGAGACTCTTTTGTTCGCGGAATTGCTCGATGTAGTAGTAGGAGACGGGCTTTTCGGGCATCACTAAGTTTGGCGCGTTCGCGGCAGCGGGCAGATCGCGGAACAGCAACGCCCATTTTGAGCTGTAGACGTTTGTGGTCAGGCCAATACTGAGCCCCATCGAAATGATGCCGACCAGCGCGAAGCCGGGCGACTTGATTAACGCTCGCATGGCATAACACATGTCGCCGCGGATTTCGCTGAGGTATTCGAGTGGGACGCGAATCGCGATGTCCGCGATTAGCCGGAACAGCCCCGCGGTGCCATGTCTCTTGGCAATATCTTTTATGGAATCTTCGCCGAGCTGCAGGACCTCTGCGCCATACGCCAGTTTGAATTCGTGCGGAAACGCTTGCGCCAGACGCCAGTAGATCCGCCACGCGAAATTCATTCTGTCACCAGGGCTTGGCCTTGCTTCAGGCGAATGGTGCGAACTAATTCCTGCAAGCGATCGCATTCGGCGTCGAGCACCCGTTTGCCGAGAGACGTCAGCCGATAGTAGCGGCGTCGAGCGTCGTCCAATTCTGGGGCGGGGCGCTCTTCGGATTCTTCGATCAGGTCGGCCTCGATCAGGCGCTTGATCGATCCATATAATGTCGCCGGCCACAGCCGCACCTTTCCTGTGGTGCGATTCAGAACTTCCTGCATGATCCCGTAGCCGTGCTGCTCTCCACCTGCGAGCGACAGCATGATGTGGAACCAGTGGGCTTTCAGGGGAAGGAATTTGTTAGGGTCAATCTCGGTCATGTCAATATCTATATCATTTTATATCTATATTAGTCAATATTGCCAATATGCGCTCGCTGCTTGACGCCAAGGTACGAGAAAAAAACTGAGCGAAAGGGAGGCAGAGATGGGTTGAAAGATGTCTCGGGATCGAGGCCACAAACGAATGCGCCTGGCAATCTGGCGATCGAGCCCGAGACAGAGTGGCTGGTTAAAATAGGTCGGCCAACACCCGCTATTGGGGAGTGGGACGCATGCGAGCGCGGAACGGTTACATCAGAATATTTGGACGGCGCGATTCCACATACCCATTACTTTAGGTGAGAGTCGAACCAGGCCAGGGTGCGCTCGACGACGTCGCGGCGGTGCTTGGGGCTCGAGAACATGTGGCCTTCGTGTTCGTAGACTACGAATTGTGTTTCGACGCCGAGCGTTTTGAGGGCGTGCCAAAATTCGTAGGATTGCGGGGCGGGGACTTCGCCGTCGCTGTCGCCGACTAGGATTAGCGTGGGCGTTTTTACCTTCTTGATGAAATTGATGGGCGAGCTTTTGGCGTAGACCTCGGGATCGTCGTAAACGGATTTGCCGAAGAAGGGGATCATCCACTGGTCGATGAGATTTTCGCCGTAGTAGCTTTGCCAGTTGGAAAGACCGGCGCCCGCCATGGCGGCTTTGAAACGGTTGGTTTGCGTGACGGCCCACATGGTCATGTAGCCACCGTAGCTCCAGCCGCAGATGCCGAGGCGATTGGGGTCGATGGGCGCGGCGTCGATGGCCGCGTCGACGGCTGCCATGATGTCCTTAAAATCGCCGTAGCCGAAATCCTTGACGTTGGCGCGAGTAAAGGCTTCGCCTTCGCCAAAACTGCCGCGCGGGTTGGGTTGCAGGACGAAATAGCCGGCACCGGCTAGCGGCGAATAGTAGTCGGAGGCGCTGGGCCATTCGGAGAGGACGGCGGCTCCCGGACCACCGTGAACTCGGACGACCAGGGGATATTTTTTTTGGGGATCGAAATCGCGCGGATAGAGGAGCCAGGCTTGGACTTCGTTTTTCAAGCGGAGGCTTTTGGCTTCGCCCCAACCAGGCTTGATGGATTTGTTGCGTTGGGTGATCTGCGTCCATTCGACAGTGGGTCCGGCCCAAACTTCGGGAGGAGTGCTGAACGAGCTACGGATGACGGCAGAGGATTTTCCGTCGCGGGAAAGAGAGAGATTAACGCCCCAATCGCCGGCAGTTATCTGACCAGCTGTGCGGAGCAGTTGGGATTTGGTGCCGTCGGCAGGATTGATAGTGGCGAGGGCGGAATCACCTTCGAGGTATTCGCTGAAGAGGATATTGCCCTGCGAAGTCCACGCGAGCCAGCTTGCGGAGGCCTTCATTTCTGGTGTGATATTGGTGGCCTCGCCTCCCGTGGCGGCGATCGTGAAAATATCCCCGCCGACGCTCGGCTCGTCGCTCATAAGGCCACCAATGAAGGCGATGCGCTGGCCATCGGGGGACCATGCGGGATTGGCGATTTGCAGCGGCGGCTTGTAGATGGATTTCATCAAGCCAGTGGCGGCGTCGAGAGTGAAGAGTTCGGCGATGTACCAGTTATTGTCGCCATTGCCGAGGGCGGCGGTTACGGCGAAGCGAAGGCCGTCCGGAGACCAATCGTATTCATAGATGTAGGTGTCGGCGGGAGAAATTTGATCGAGCTTGGCGGTGGCGACGTCGACGAGGGCGAGGCGTTGCTCAAAGAAAGAGTCTTTGATTTCGCCGGTTGCGGGAGTTTCGGCGACGAGTGGGCCCGCGGCACGTGTGGCGTTTTCGGTGAAGAGAACGGCGATGGTTTTGCCGCTCGGCGACCAGCCAGGAGTGGAGAGAAAGCCTTTCACTTGCGTTAGTTTTCGCGCGGAGCCGGATGGGCCAGCAACATCCATTATATAAAGTTGAAGCTGGCCGGCTTTTGCAGCGTCGGAAAGGAATGCGATTTTTTTGCTGTCGGGTGACCACGCGACGCTGCCTTCGGCATGAATGGCATCTGCGACGGCTGCGCTTAGGCGCTTAGGGGGATTTTTCCCGCCGATGTCGGCGACGTAAATTACGGTATCTCCAGTGGAAACGCCGTGTTTTGTGATGATGTCCTCAACCCAGGCGACTTTTTTGCCGTCGGGCGAGATGGCGGTTTGTTCGAAACGGTGCGTGGCGGAGAGAGTGTCGATGACATCTTGCGCTGCGCCGGAAGCTTTGGGTTTTGCGACGGCTTTCAGGCGCGCTTCAGCGGATTGTTTGCTGCCGCTCGTTTCTTGCGGAGGAATTTCTTGAGCGAAAGACCGGTGCGAACCGCAGAGAATAAACAATGAAGACGCGGCGATCGCTAACCTTGGTCGAAGATGAATCATAATTATGTCCTCTTGAGAGCTGTGATTATGTGTGGGAGTACCATAATGCGCTTGGCGATGACCTGCAAGCTTTGGTTCGAGATTTCGAGAAGATGATTTCTGGAAGATGTGTTGTTGAGTTGCGAAGTCGCGAGTAGAATCCGCGCAGACTGACCTTGGAGGGAATGATGCTGGATCGCCGTGGATTTCTTTCGTCGCTTGCCGGAGCTGCGGGAATCGCAGGCACACTGAGTCTATCGCCAGCGTGGCCGAAATTGCTGGAGCAGGCACCCGCGCAGTTGCCGGATCATGCGCTGCTTGATTCGAACGAAGAGGCGTACTGGACAGAGATACGCAAGCAATTTTTGATTCCGGCGGACGAAGTGTATTTGAACAACGGGACGGTGGGATCGTCGCCGGCGCCAGTTCTGCGCGCGATTTTCGAGGGGTACAACACCACGGAAAAGATGGACCAGAGCGACCCGGAAGACTATCCGATATGGGGCTACGGCATCTGGAACGAGTTCCGCGATCCGCTGGCGGAATTCGTGGGATGCACGCGAGATGAACTTTCGCTAGTGCGCAATTCCACGGAGGCGAACAGCTACATTTGCAATGGGCTCGATTTCAAGGCGGGCGATGAAGTGTTGATGACGGATCAGGAGCATCCGGGAGGCGAACAGGGCTTTAATTTGCGCGCGAAGCGTCATGGAATTGTGGTGAAGAAAGTGACGCTGCCGAAGCCAGTGCCGAACGCGGCGACAGTATTGAATCTTTTTAGCGATGCGATTACGCCGCGGACAAAGCTGATTTTCTTTAGCCACATCACGACGGTGACGGGCGTCGTTTTGCCAGTGAAAGAGATTTGCGCACTGGCACGTTCGAAAGGAATCTTGAGCGCGGTGGACGGCGCGCACGTAATTGGAATGATGAAACTGAACGTGCGCGACCTGGGTTGCGACATGTATTCGTCGAGCCCGCACAAATGGCTACAGGCGACGAAAGGCACAGGATTTTTGTACATTCGCGAGGAAGTACAAGACCGCTTGTGGAACACGATTGTGACGGGAGGATGGGACGATCCGAAGCTGAAGGCGGCGCGGTTCCAGCAGATTGGGAGTTCGAACGTGCCGACGCTTTATGGTTTGCGCGCAGCCGTGCAGCTTGCGAATTCGATCGGGATAGAGCGGATTGAGCGGCGGCACCGGCAGTCGGCGGACTACATTTTGCAAGAGATGATGAAGCGGGGGGCGGTTTCTTGGGCGTCGCCGGACCCGGCGCTGCGGTGCGCGATTGTGTCCGTGAATGTGCCGCCAGTTCTAATCAGCGAGCTGGAAGCATGGATGTGGAAGCAAAAGAAAATCCGGATTCGCGGCGGGGCGCCTTCGAAGATACGGCTGTCGACACCGTATTATTTGCTGCGGAAGGATGTGGATCGCTACCTTGCGGCATACGACGAGTACAAACATGTGAAGAATGTGGCGTAGATCGGCGCGAGGTACCTGGGAGTATTTGGAGTCGTCATAACATCACTATGCGGATTGGAACGCGACACGGATAACCAGAATCGCTGCTGCGAGTCCAATCGGGTATGAAATCCTTTGTTCCCAGATATGTGCCACCTGTTCGAAAACATCCAAAATTTCTGGCTGCGAGGCACCTGCGCGGCTGGCGTTCCGTCTTCGTTCTTGCCTCCGTTCTTCCGCTTGCAGCCTGCACTCAGCGAAGCTCAACGCTGCCGGAAAAATCGTCCGAAACACACGCTGCGACTGAAGCAGTCGTGCATTTTGCCAGCGGAAAGATGACGCTCGCAGGGACGCTTGTGCTTCCTGCAGGTTCCGGGCGGCATCCAGCTGTCGTTCTCTTCCATGGGTCCGGCGCACAGGAAAGAGATATTTTCACGGCGCGCTGGTTCGCGGACCAAGGCATTGCGGCACTGGCCTACGACAAGCGAGGAGTGGGCGAGTCCACTGGAGACTTTCGCGCAGTCCCGTTCATGGACCTTTGCGACGACGGGCTCGCCGCTATCGAATATTTGAAATCGCGTAAGGAGGTTGACGCGAAGCACATCGGCGTTTGGGGGCTCAGCCAGGGAGGATGGCTGGGACCGCTCGCAGCTTCACGCTCGGCGGACGTGTCGTTCGTCATCGCCGTATCCGGTCCTGGAGTTTCTCCCGGCGAACAGATGATCGTTTTTTACGCGAATGAGCTGCGCGCAGAGGGCGTCGCGGAAAGCGATGTGCGGGAAGCCAGCACTTTGCGTCGAGACATTTGGAATTACGTCTCCAACAACACTGCGAGTGCAGCGGGATACGAGAAGGCAAAGGCTGAGCTGGAGCAGGCGCGCAGCAAACGCTGGTATAAGCAAGTGAAAGCGCAGCAGGATGATTTGTTCGGGCCGCTTCAAACGCCTGCCGAACTCAGCAAACCGGATCATCCCGGCTTCAATTGGTTTCAACACGAAATGAACTATGACCCTGTTCCGACGCTGCGAGCGGTGCGAGTACCGGCGCTTTTCTTGTTCGGAGATCGCGACCAATTAATCCCGGTCGCGGAAAGTGTTGCGGCGATTCGGCGAGTCCTCGCGGAAAATGAACATCACGATTTCACCATTCGAGAATTTCCGAACGATGACCATCAAATGAGGCTGACCATGGACGCAACTTATGGCGAAATCGATCCCGAATATTTGGAGACGATGCGCGCCTGGCTGGCGTCTCGCGTGCATTAACGCGGTTCGCCGTGGCGGGCCATCGAATATCGAAGACTCAAAACATCCGCTCGAAAGTATCATGTATCGCCGACCAAGGCTTAGAGTTCCACCCAGGTGCATTCCCTATTGAGTAAAACTTGACGAAGTGTCCGAATTGGCCGATTCTAAAGGGGAAGAGTTGGATGGTAAAGGACGGCGCAAGCATGACTGAAAACCTCTCGAAATTGGCGGATTCCTTTGTTGAAGCGACTCCGGACGGCCTCCTGGCAAGCAAAATTCTGAAGAATGCCCCGGAAATCAAACAGGCGCTAGCGACAACGGGCGAATACGTTTTGAGAGACGAGTGCGGGATTGAGTACCACATTACATCCAACAACGGCCACGGAGCCGCGACCAAGTAGACTACCCACGGCCCTAAGGGGATGCTAGCGCTCATCGCATCGGCGGGTTTGGTTTTTTACCTGCTGGTACCCGGAATTCTTTTCAAGGGCCTGTTTTCGCTGTTCATTCCTCTGGACAAATTTCACCGCACAAGAAGCGAACAACTCACATTTGGAGCATTTGCCTCGCTACTTCCGCTGGCTTTGACGTTTCTTGTGGTCTTGAGCGCGGGCTGGATTGGAAATCATCCATTCTATTTTCCAGATTCTGCCGCTCAGACAACAAGCGACTACCAAACCGCTTTTTCATCTGCGTACAGCGAGACCTTTTTTTCGCAGCACCAACAAGAATTTTGGGGCGCGGCTTCCCGAATAGCTCACCGCCAGGCTCGCATCCTTGTGTGGCTGTATTTCTTCACGGCTTCCGAGGCTTTGCTCTTTGGCTGGCTGGGCAAGAATTTCGGCCGATTCCACAAGTTCAAACCTTATGATTTCGCCGCAAACAAATTTCTCCTCCCGAATATTTCGCCATGGTATTTCCTGCTCACGCCATTCATGTGGCCGCCAAAACCGGAAAGAAAAGTCATGGTTGATCTGCTTACGTCCGACGACCATTTGTACCGCGGTCAGGTGGTCGGGCATGAAGTGGACACAGACGGGAATCTTCGCGGAGTGTTGATTAGCGAATCTCTAAGATTTGACCGGCGGTCCTACCTCAAGGACAAGGATTTGGACCCGTCGGTGAATCCCGATGACTATTGGAAGAAAATCCCCGGAAAGAATTTATTCGTCTTCGCGGATAAACTCGCAACGCTGAACTTGAGTTATCTGCCGCCAGCTTCCACCATGCCGGAAATTCTGCAACAAATATTGAGCAAACTGAAAATCGACGCTCAGGTTTCTGTGGAAAGCCCGCAACCTCCTCATCCGAGAGAGTAGGCTGGAA
>Ga0265349_1000043_pt1 | contig 13898 bp, 13 predicted proteins | sample NSE1metagenome_FD_189092 | JGI IMG/M metagenome (GOLD analysis project Ga0265349, IMG submission 189092) | Soil microbial communities from Maridalen valley, Oslo, Norway - NSE1 | ecosystem: Environmental > Terrestrial > Soil > Boreal forest/Taiga > Bulk soil | place: Norway: Oslo | collected... | reverse complement strand
TCCCGATGATCTTGTACAGATCGTCCGAGGACCCGCGCCGCAATAACCAACCGTTTTTCCATTCATGAATGCTTCTTCACCTTGACATTCTACTGGAAGCACCGTATCTTCACCTAGAATGTCTACTAAAGAAGAACGCGAACGTATCGAGCTGCTGCAGGGAACGCTGGACCTGCTGATTCTCCGCACTCTCCTGCTGGGGCCGGCGCACGGCCACGCCATCGCCAAAGCGATCGAATTCAATTCCGAGGACGTCTTGCAAGTCGAACAAGGCTCGCTATATCCCGCCCTTCACCGGCTCATCAAGCGCAGATGGATTTCGGTCGAAGAAGGAACCTCGGAAAACAACCGCCGTGCCAAATTCTACAAACTGACGCCCAAGGGCCGCCGCCAACTTACGCTGGAAACTCGCAAGTGGGACAAGCTCGCGAATGCGATCGCCCGCATTCTCCGGCCAGCGCGGCAGGAGGACGAATCATGACCCGTCGCAAGCGCATGCTCGACGACCTTGAGCAGGATATTCGCGACCACATCGCGCGCGAGACACAGGACAATATCGATCGCGGCATGACGCCGGAAGAGGCGCGCTACGCGGCGGTGCGCAAATTCGGCAACGTGACCAATGTAAAGGAGGAGACGCGGGACGTCTGGAGTCTCATCTGGCTTGAGCAACTGCTCGAAGACATCCGCTTCGGCCTGCGCTTGTTGCGCAAGAATCCTGGATTCACGGCGGTAGCCGTGCTGACACTAGCACTCGGAATCGGCGCCAACGCTGCAGTCTTCTCCGTGGTTTACGCCGTTCTCCTCCGGCCCCTGCCGTACCAAGATCCTTCAGGTCTTATAGTGCTGCACGAGACCACGCCCAAGGTCGGAGAGGTCTCTGTTTCGTTTCCAAACTTCATCGATTGGCGAGCCGCAAGCCATACGTTCGCGCAGATGGCCGCCGTTGAATCCGTCGATTTCAATCTCGCGGGCATAACGCAACCGGAAAACATCAGCGGCGACGCCGTCTCACCGAATTTTCTATCCGTGATTGGTGTCCGCCCGTTCCTCGGGCGGGATTTTGACGCGTCGGAAGAGAAAGCCGGAACGGCTCCGGTGCTCCTGTTGAGTTATTCCTTATGGCAATCCCATCTGGGAGGCGATCCGAACGCTGTCGGTAAAACGATTACCCTCGATGGCCGCAGCTTCACGATTGTGGGCGTGCTGCCGCCGAACTACCGTGCCCTGGACACGACCGACGTGCTGTTGCCGATCGGCGTGTGGGCAACGAAGAATGCTGATGCAATCAAGGAGCGCGGAGATCGCGGCGATATGGTGGTGATCGGACGGCTCGGCCCGGGTGTCGCATTCGGGCAAGCGCGCGCGGAAATGGAAGGCATTGCAGCGCGGTTGGCGAGGGAATACCCCGGAAGCAACGATCAATTTAGCGTGACGCTCCACCCGATCCGCGAGGCTTTTGTTGGCGATATGAAGACGGCAATTCTCATTCTTTTCGGCGCGGTACTGTTTGTGTTGCTTATCGCGTGCGCGAATGTAGCGAACTTGTTTCTGGTTCGCGGGGCGAGTCGCACCAAGGAAATTGCGCTGCGTATTGCTTTTGGAGCGAGCCGCGGCAGAATCATCCGCCAAATGTTGACCGAGAGTTTTATTTTGGCTTGCTTCGGCGGGGCTGTGGGCGTGGCGCTGGCCTTTGGCGGGATTCGTGGAATGGCGCAGCTGATTCCTGCGGACATGTTGTCTGGCGCCACCGTGAATCTAAACAGCGCGGTCCTGCTGTTCGTGGCAGGCGTGGTAATTCTGGCCGCTTTTATTTTCGGCCTGGCGCCCGCCCTGCATTCGACCAAGCCCGATGTCCAATCGGAATTGAAAGAAGGCGGACGCACCTCGAGCGGGGGCGCGGCACAAAACCGGCTTCGCGGCGCGCTGGCCGTCGCGGAGATCTCACTGGCGCTGATTCTTCTCATCGGCGCGGGATTGATGATGAAGAGCCTCTACCGCCTGCTGCAAGTCGATCCCGGGTTTCGGCCAGATCGCGTGCTGACGATGGGAATGGATTTGCGCGCGCAGCAGTATTCGCAAGATCCGGCCGTTCTGAATTTTTGGCAGCAGTTGATCGATCGCGTGAGCGCTTTGCCTGGAGTTCAAACCGCGGCGGTTGGAACCGTGATTCCGTTAACAGACAGCCACAGCCGTTCCGACGTCACGATTGAGGGAATGGCCCTGCCGACGCCGGGGAACTACCCCCATCCGGATGTTCATGTCGTCAGCCCGGGATACGTCTCCACACTTGGAATCCCGCTGCTTCGAGGCCGGACCTTCACTGATCAGGACAACGAAAATGCGCTTCTCGCAGGGATGATTAATGCGATGGTGGCACGCCGTTTTTTTCCGAATGAGGATCCGATCGGCAAGCGCTTCATGTTTGGCCATCCGGCGTCCGATCCGGCGAAGTGGTACACGATTGTCGGTGTCGTGAGCGACACGAAATTATACGGGCTAGCGAATCCAGCGCGGCTCGAAGTGTACCTTCCGTTCCGGCAAAATCCGAGAAGCTACATGGCTTTGATTGTGAAATCGGGAGCCGACCCCGCGGCACTCACGTCGGCGGTGCGGGAGACGGTGCAGTCCATTGACAAGGACCAGCCGGTTTTCGCTATTTCAACGATGGAAGAGCTATTGCGCAATTCTGTGGCGACGCGGCGCATGACTCTGGTTCTGCTCGGATTGTTTAGCGGGCTGGCTCTCGTTCTCGGGGCCATTGGAATTTACGGTGTGATTTCATATTCGGTGGCGCAGCGCACTCACGAGATCGGCATTCGCATGGCTCTTGGCGCGCCTCGAGGCGACGTCTTTCGTTTAGTGGTCGGCGAAGGGCTGAAACTCGCTGGTATTGGAATCGCCATCGGCATCGCAGCAGCGTTCGGGCTAGCGCGCTTGATGTCCAGCTTGCTTTATGGAATCAGCGCTACTGATTTCGAAACCTTCACGGGCGTGGCCGTGTTGCTCGCGCTCGTCGCGCTGCTGGCTTGCTACATCCCTGCACGGCGCGCGATGCGCGTGGATCCTACGGTGGCCTTGCGATACGAGTGACGAGCGGTTTGTCCACTCGATTGCAAGTTTGCGAGAAAGGTGAATCATGAGGCGGCGTAAGCGAATGCTCAACGAGCTTGACCTGGACATTTGCGACTACATCGCTCGGGAGACGCAGGACAACATCGACCGTCGCATGTCGCCAGAGGAAGCGCGCTATGCAGCCATGCGTAAATTTGGTATTCGGGAGGATTGTATCAACACGCTCATTGTGGCCAGTGATGACAATCGACATCCGCCGGTCGGCGGATAGCAACGTCAGAGAATTTATTTTGCTTGGCATGAAACGATTTCGTTCGATTCTGCACTATGCAGGTAGTTGGGCCCTTCCCAATTCAATGCCCCTGTTCTAACCAATAGGGGCACCTTCGTTCCAGGTGCCAGTCGTGGGGGGTAGTTGGTCGGGAGACGCGTGGGGGATCGCTTCTGGGAGAGTTGCGTTCCCCTCGTGTTCTGCGATCGCCCGCAGATTGGAACGTGGTTGTCCGCTGCAAGAATCAACCTCACAGAAATAATGTTTATCCCGTCCAAGCACAGAAATACTTGAACGAGCATCGTCGCGTCATCCTGTGGGAAGATAAGCCAGACAATCCCATATCAGAGGCGGATGATGAAATCCTGGCGCACTCTTGCATTGCTTTCCGTCATTTGTGCAGCGGTCATTTTTCTGTTTGTACGGCCCCATGTGGCAGCGACGCAGCTGGCGGCATCCCTGAGCCATGCTCTGCAGAAGGCTTCGCCGCAGCAAAGAACGCCGACCATTGAGGAATACCAGCCGAAGTCCACGCTAGTCACCAAGGAACACAAAGTTGAGCGAGCGAAGTTTCCGTTCATTGATATTCACAGCCATCACTGGAACCCCACTCCCGAGCACGTGGAGGATCTGATTAAAGGGATGGATTCGATCAACCTGCGCGTTCTCGTAAACCTGAGCGGGGGAACCGGCGAGGAATTGCGAAAAACAGTAGCGACGATGAAGGGACGCTATCCAGACCGGTTCGTTGTGTTTGCGAACATGAGTTACGACGATTTGAACACGCCGGGATTCGGAAAACGCGTGGCAGCTCGGCTCGAACAGGATGTGAAGAACGGCGCGCAGGGACTGAAGATTTTCAAGGATTTCGGGATGGAACTGAAGTACGCGAACGGCCAGCGTGTGCACGTGGACGATCCGGAATTCGATCTGGTCTTCGAGAAATGCGCCGAGCTGAACATTCCCGTATTGATTCATGTGGCGGAGCCCTCGGCGTTTTTCGATCCTTGGGATTATTCGAACGAGCGGTGGCTGGAATTGAAACAGTTTCCGGGACGTGCCCGGCCACCTTCGTAATATCCTCCGTTCGAAACGCTTATGAGTGAGCGCAATCATCTGTTTGCGAAGCACCCTAAGACGAATTTTATCGCTGCCCACCTGGCATTTCATGGCAACGACCTGGAGCGATTGGGGAAATTGTTTGACGCTTATCCGAACGTGAATGTGGACATTGCGGCGGTGCTGGCGGAGCTTGGTCGGCAGCCATATTCGGCGCACGATTTTCTGATCAAGTATCAGGACAGGGTTTTGATGGGCAAAGACATTTACGAGGTGGACGAATACAAATGGTATTTCCGTTGCCTGGAAACGCGTGACGAGTATTTTGAATATTACCGGAAGCGGCATGCGTTCTGGCGGATTTACGGTTTCGAAGTACCGGACGAAGTACTGAAAAAAGTGTATTACAAGAATGCGTTGAGGCTGGTGCCAGGAATTGATGCGAAGGCATTTCCAAATTGAACGCATTCGGGCCGCGTCAATTTAGCGATCGCAAATCCTGTGAGGAGAGTCGTTTGATGAAGAGCTCCATCGGACGGTTTTGTTCGATTGCGATATTTTCTCTCATTACTGTGGGTTCGCTAGCCGCTCAAAAACCTGCAGAACACAAGACGCGGAACATCATCTTTGTGATGACCGACGGCCTGCGATGGCAGGAGGTATTTGGCGGGGCAGAAGAGAGCCTAATGAATAAGAAAAACGGCAAGGTGGAGGATGCGGCGGCGCTGAAAAAGACCTATTGGCGCGATTCTGCGGAGGCCCGGCGCGCCGCACTGATGCCGTTTATGTGGACCGTGATCAGTAAATACGGACAAATCTATGGGAACCGCGAGGCGGGTTCCGATGCCTATGTAACGAACGGATTGAACTTTTCATATCCGGGTTACAGCGAAACCATGTGCGGATTCGCTGATCCGCGTGTAAATAGCAACGACAAAGTTTTAAATCCCAATATTACGGTGCTCGAGTGGCTGAACAAGAAGCGGCCATTCCAGGGAGATATCGCCTCTTTCGGCGCATGGGATCTTTTTCCGTACATTTTTAATGCCGAGCGTGCAGGTTTTCTCGTAAACGCAGGTTACGACCCGCTGACCGCGATTTCTGCGGGGCCGCGTTTGGAACTGCTCAACCAACTAAAGGCCGAGACGCCGCGCATTTGGCCAGATGAGCCCTTCGATCCCATTCCGTTTTATACGGCGATGGAATATCTGAAGGAGAAAAAGCCGCGAATTCTCTATCTATCTTTAGGTGAAACGGATGACTGGGCCCACGCTGGAAATTACAAGGAATATCTGAACGCAGCGCACCGTGCGGACGACTATGTCCGCGTTTTGTGGGAGACCGTGCAATCCATGCCGCAATACCGCGGTAGCACAACTCTGATTTTTTCTCCGGATCACGGGCGCGGAAACGCCAGCCATGGCAAGTGGAAAGACCACGGCGCCAAGGAGCCGGACTCAAAGTATATCTGGATGGCATTTCTAGGGCCGGACACGGCCGCGCTCGGCGAACGCTCGCACATTGCAGCCGTAACGCAGAATCAAATTGCTGCCACGCTAGCTGCGCTTCTTGGCGAAGACTATCCAGCTGATGTTTCCAAAGCTGGGAAGCCTATCGCGGATGTATTGCCTCACTAATTGCAATGGAAACGTACTACCTGAGAAACGGAATGTACGCAGGAACGCGGCGCTTGAATTCGAGGAACTGTTCGCCGAAATGGGCCGCGAGCAATTTTTCTTCGATTTGGACCCGAACCTCTGTGCCCGCGATGAAAAATAGAATAGACGGAATGAACAACCACCAAGGTGTCAAAAGAGATCCCGTGCCGCACAAAGTGCAAAACATAGACGTGTAAATAGGATGACGAACGACGCGATACGGCCCGGCTGTTACGAGTTGATGGTCGGCAGTGAGCCCGGCATCTACTCGCCACTGACGTCCCAGGGCGCGCGTTCCTGTCCAGGAGAGAAGCGCAGCGAGGGCAAAGGAAACTACGGAAAGCGCCAAGCGCCAGGGCCGCCACTGCATTTCCCAAAAGTGTCCCTGCCACAAGATAGCGTAGGCGACAGCGACGAGAATAATTCCCCAGCGAGCCTGCTTGTCCACCTGCTTCGCCGGCTGCTTTTGTTTATTGACAAGAAAAAATGGCAGCACCCAAAGGAACCAACCGGCAGCGAGAACAGCGAATGCATAGGCAGGCACAATTCCAATTGTAGCTCAGCGGGAATCAGTCGAGCACGGCCAAAGATTCCGCCACCTAAAGTGATACGACTTCCGCGGCAAAACTAAAACCAAGTAGCATCTCTATAGCGACGATATTCATCGCCAAAGTGTTCTTCGAGGACGCGCGCTTCGGCGCGGGCACGAGTGATCTGCAGAATTAGCACGGGGACGAGAAGCAAAAGCAGAAGAGGTCGCTCAAGGAAGAGAAAGAGTCCCGCAAAGACGAATGTTCCGAAAACGTAGATAGGATTCCGAATGCGGGAGTAGATGCCGTGCGTGACGAGTTTTTTCGCCTGGGGCGAGACGGAGAAAGAATTGCCGAGCTGGATGCGCGCTATCGTGAGAAGAGCAATAGCTGGAAGCATCAAGACTAGTCCGGCGATGCGCATCGCGGTCCAAGGCGGGTGCGCGAACTCATAGACCAGAATTGCGATTCCCGCGAGCGGCGCGACGATGACGAAAATAACTCCGCGGTTCAAAGTCATTGTTTGATTCCGCGAGATTGTTCCTTCGGCGGCGAGTGAGGCGTTTCGGCGCTTTTCACTTCGACCAAAACATAAACCAGAGTCGTTCTGCCAACGTTTTCAGCGGTGTGCAAAGTTTTGGTTTGTAGCCAGCCGCCTTCGCCTTCTTTGGCTTCCCACGTGGCCACTTTGCCATCGGCGAAGACAATTTTCATCGTTTCAGGAGTCTTGACGTAATACCAGCCGGAAGGATGTGTGTGCATGGCGTCTTTTTCGCCTGGGGCCAGGGTGTTTTCGATGACGCGCACATCGGCATTTTCCAGGATGATTTTGTTGTGTTCTGGCGCGACTTTTACGACGTCTTGAGCGCGGCAAATCCCGGCAAGTGAGAATGAGCACAGCGCAGCGACAACTATGCAAAATTTCCGCAAGGCGATCCTCCGGTTTTTCTTCGTCATCGTACCACGCGCGGTGAACGCCACCCGCTGGCGGTGAGTGTTGGAATGTGCCCTGTCTGTGCGGATCGCGGGCGCGGCACCCTCAGGCCGGCCCTTTGGCTTCTGCGCTTGGAGTTTGGCTGGCGGGCGGTTCAAAGCCGCCGCAACGTGACCGCCAGCTCTGGCGAAATTTCTCACGCTCCTCGGGCGTCATCTTCTCCCAACGCTCATCCATGCGCTCGCGTATTCGCTGCCGCATACCGGAGCGATGAGACCCACGCACACCATGGCCTCCGACCAGAATCCGGCAAAGCGCCAGCAGTCCGAATGCCTGCCAGAAATTAATTGGGCGCCATCCGAATAGCGTCGGCGTCAGCCAGTTCCACAGATGCATGACAACTTCGCCGCCAATCCAGATAAAAAGTACAATCGCTGGCGGCGCGATAAAAATGATTCCCAGCCATTTCTTTCTCGTCATAATGTGCTCCTCAATTCTCCGTACGTTTCTTCGCGTCACTTCTTTGTATTATTTCTTCACAAACTCGTCGTGAATGCTCTGCAATCGTTCGCGCAGATGAAGGACCGCGTAGCGTTTTCGCGCGAGCAGAGTGTTGACATTCACGCCGCTCTCCGCCGACAGCTCCTTGAAGCTGCGCCCCTCCAGTTCGTGAGCGACGAAAACCTCACGCTGTTCGCGGGGGAGTTCGCCGAGCGCAAATTCCAATTCATCCAGAAGTACGCCGCGAAAATAGAGCGCTTCCGGCCCGGCATCTGGCGATGGCAACAGATCCTCGATTCGCAACAGCTCGCCGGTTTCGTCCTCGACCGCCGCGTCGCTGAAGGGCACCGGCTTCTTTTTGCGGAAAAGGTCCATGATGCGATTGCGCGCGACGCTATAAAGCCAGCCGGTCACGTGCTCGATCGGCATCAGCAGGCGATTGGCTTCCACCAGTTCGTAGAAGACCTCCTGCACGATGTCCTCGGCATCGGCAGGATCGGGCACACGCCGGCGGATGAAATTGCGGAGCCGCGAGCGCTGTTCTGCGACGACCTCGGAGATTTGACGGTCTTGCTCGGTCATCGCGATAATACTCACCGGCTTGCCCATCCACTCTTGAAGACGAATGGGGGCCGCGGATATTGTATGAGGATAGCGACTAGGGAATAGTGATTAGTGAATAGCGACAGAGAAGAGCGGCTAGCTAAACATGACTACCTCAGCCTGCCTAGGTTTTTGGTAGGCAGGCTTCTATGGATGGCGAAACCGCCGAGCGATGCGGCGGAGTATCAGCCTCGCGTTACTTGGGTGTGAGGAGTTGACTGGGGGAAATATTTCCGTATGAAAAACCTTTTTGAAGCGGCTCGGGTTGAAGAAGTGAAGCAGCGAATCGCGTCGATGAAACCGGATAGCGCGCGGCAATGGGGGACGATGAAACCTGCGCAAGCACTGGAGCATTGCTCCCGAGGGATGGAGACGGCGCTGGGGGACAAGAAGCCGCCACGGGTGTTCATCGGGCGAATCCTTGGACCGATAGTGAAGCCGAAGGTGATGGAAAACGACGAGCCGCTGCGCCGGAATTCGCCGACGGCAAAGATACTTATCGTGCAGGATGAACGAGACCTGGAAACGGAACGCACGCGCTTGCGCGGGCTGATCGATCGATTTGTTTCTGCCGGGCCCGCGGGGTGTACGACGCATCCGCATGCCTTCTTTGGACAGCTAACGCCGGACGAGTGGGCAATATTAATGTACAAGCATCTGGACCATCATCTGCGCCAGTTTGGGGTTTAGCCCCGGCGAAGGCCAAATCGTATACGGGCCCTTGCATATTCTTGATTGCGAACTTCGAACTCCGCTAGAGTTACCGCCATAGAAGAAAAGAAATCGCGCGAAGTGAAGCTGTAACGAATCCTTAGGAGGAATTCGCCGTTATAGAGCTAGTTATAGAGCTATTGGATCGGACCCCACATCGGAGGAATCGAGCGCGGAGAACGCAGCCTGGAAGAAATTGATCTCGGGAGGTCGGGTTGAATTCAAAATTGCTTTCAACATTCGGGGGGAGTAAAGGCTTTTGACATCTGTCTCGATTAATGGGCGGATAACCGTAACCGCTGTATTTGCAGTTGCATAGGTTGATTGCATAAAGAGAGATTCTAGGCCATTAGCTTTTGCACAGAAAACCACAGGGGTGCTAAAAATAATTATTACGAAGACTTGACGAATACAGAAAAGTGCGTATACTTACAAATGGTTCGGGGGTTCTATGGAATCCCTGAGTTAGCAGGGGCATCACAGTCGGGTCGAAGAAGCGTCTTCCCAGCGTACTACCAAGCGAAGGCCAAGAAGTAGATCCTATAGTGAGGTTCTTTACGAGCACAGGCTAGAAATCTGTCGAGCATCGCGTGGAGCCACCCAGATGTGGGTGACTGTACCCGGCGCTCGACGCCGGGTTTTTTATTTTGTGGAAGTGAGTGGTGGATAGTGAGAAGTGGGCGGCGTAAAAGTAAGTCCTCCTGCGGTCACGAATTCAACTAACACGGAAACAAAAGATGCGCTGGAAGGCAAGATCGCGAAACGTGATCGAGTAAGACCCTTCAGCCAAAACCCAACGGAATGTTGGGGACTCTGACAAGATCAGGGTCACTGCTCTTTGACAACAGAAAGGCTGGCAAGTCCACGCCGATAACTTGGCCGGGATTACGGTCCCTGCTGGGGGTATGGTGTGGATTATTTACAAGTTTTGCTCGAGAATCGAGCAATACTGTGGAAGAAAAGGCGGCTTATTCAAAGGCCGTGAGTGGTGACGAGTGACTGGTGACTCGCAAGAGGAGCCGGAAGCAAGTGATCAAGCGCGGTTTTCCGAGGACTACAGAGTCGAAAGCCTGCAACGGATACCTGAAGTGATTTTCCAAAAAAAATCATCAAGACTTCTTCGTGACTCATGCCCGAGTTGCGCGAAGATCGGTTGCGAGGATATATGGAGCTGCGGAAATCGGAGCGTCGATAGCAGGATTTAAAAAGCACGGACTAAGCACCGTGTGAATCGCAATGGATGAAAGTCCAAAGCGGAGTCTGGCAGAAGACGGATTGAGTAAGTTTTATGATTAAGCTACTAAGGGCGTACGGTGAATGCCTTGGCGCCAGAAGGCGATGAAGGACGTGGCAAGCTGCGATAAGCCTCGGGGAGCCGCAAGCAGGCTTTGATCCGAGGATCTCCGAATGGGGAAACCCGACGGGATGAACTCCCGTTACAGCCCGCTGAATACATAGGCGGGTATGAGCTAACCCAGGGAAGTGAACCATCTCAGTACCTGGAGGAAAATAAATCACAGAGATTCCGAAAGTAGCGGCGAGCGAAATCGGAACAGCCCAAACCCAAGTGCTTGCATTTGGGGGTTGTAGGACCGCATAAGTAGAGTTACCAAACTGACAGCTAGATGAACCTGCTGGAAAGCGGGGCCATAGAAGGTGAGAGCCCTGTAATCGAAAGCTGATCAGACTCGAAGCGGCATCCTGAGTACCACCGGACACGTGTAATCTGGTGGGAAACTGGGGAGACCACTCTCCAAGGCTAAATACTCTCTGGCGACCGATAGTGAACAAGTACCGTGAGGGAAAGGCGAAAAGAACCCCTGCGAGGGGAGTGAAATAGAACCTGAAACCGTATGCTTACAAGCAGTCGGAGGGCAATGCATGGACTTCGGTCCGTGAAAGCCTGACGGCGTGCCTCTTGCTTAATGAGCCGGCTAGTTAATGTCACGTGCAAGGTTAAGCGCAAGCGAGCCGCAGCGAAAGCGAGTCCGAATAGGGCGACAAGTACGTGGTATTAGACGCGAAGCGGGATGATCTACCCTTGGCCAGGTTGAAGGTCGCTTAACCGCGACTGGAGGACCGAACAGGTGTGAGTTGAAAATCGCTCTGATGAGCTGAGGGTAGGGGTGAAAGGCTAATCAAATTCCGTGATAGCTCGTTCTCCCCGAAATGTCTTTAGGGACAGCCTCGTGCGAATTACCGCGGTGGTAGAGCTCTGAATGGACTAGGGACCAACTCAGGTTACCGAATCCAATCAAACTACGAATGCCGCGGATAACTACACGGGAGTGAGACTACGAGGGATAAGCTTCGTGGTCAAAAGGGAAACAGCCCAGATCGCCAGCTAAGGTCCCTAAGTATGTGCTAAGTGGGAAAGGAAGTGTATTCGCTCGGACAGCCAGGAGGTTGGCTTAGAAGCAGCCATCCTTTAAAGAAAGCGTAACAGCTCACTGGTCAAGCGGATATGCACCAACAATCCAACGGGGCTCAAGCACATCACCGAAGCTGCGAAATGGTTATTTCTTCGGAAATAATCTTTGGTAGGGGAGCATTGCGTGGAGTCTGAAGGTAGACCGAGAGGACTACTGAACACTACACAAGAGACCCTGCCGGCATAAGTAGCGATAAACACGATGAGAACTCGTGTCGCCGAAAGTCTAAGGTTTCCTGAGGAAGGTTAATCCGCTCAGGGTTAGGCGGGTCCTAAGGTGAGGCCGAAAGGCGTAGCTGATGGATAACAGGTCAACATTCCTGTCCCGCCTGGCGACGTTATCACGATGGGGTGACACAGAAGGATAGGAGAGTCAGGTGATGGATATCCTGATTGGCCACTGTAAGCCGGATCCCGGAGGCAAATCCCCGGGGTCATTCAACGGTGAGAGTGGTGACGAGGTCACACGACCGCAAAGTCTCTGATTTCACGCTGTCGGGAAAATCCCCTAAGGAGTCGTCCAGGTGCCCGTACCACAAACCGACACAGGTAGACGAGGTGAATATCCACAGGCGCTCGAGAGAACACTCGCTCAGGAACTAGGCACATTAGTCCCGTAACTTCGGGAGAAGGGACGCCGCAGTAGGGTTTATAGCCCGAAGCGGTCGCAGCGAATCGCGCTCTGCAACTGTTTAACAAAAACACAGCTCTCTGCAAAGTCGAATACGACGTATAGGGGGTGACACCTGCCCGGTGCCGGAAGGTTAAAGCAAGGGCTCAGCCCGCAAGGGCGAAGGCTTGAACTGAAGCCCCGGTGAACGGCGGCCGTAACTATAACGGTCCTAAGGTAGCGAAATTCCTTGTCGGGTAAGTTCCGACCTGCACGAATGGTGGAATGATAGAGCGACTGTCTTGGCGAGTGACTCGGCGAATTTGTGGTTCCGGTGAAGACGCCGGATGCCCGCATCTAGACGGAAAGACCCCGTGCACCTTAACTGCACTCTGGCCATGAGTAACGGATTGATCTGCGTAGAATAGGTAGGAGCCTGTGATCCCTTGGTTTCGGCTGAGGAGGAGGCAACAGTGAAATACTACCCTGACTAATCTGTCGCTCTAACCTACCACCCGTGACGGGTGGGGAGACACGGCCAGACGGGTAGTTTGACTGGGGCGGTCGCCTCCTAAACTGTAACGGAGGCGCCCAAAGATCGGCTCAAGCGGATTGGAAACCCGCTGTGGAGTGCAAGAGCATAAGCCGGTTTGACTGTGAGACTTACAAGTCGAGCAGGAACGAAAGTTGGGTCTAGTGATCCGGTGGTCCCGCGTGGAAGGGCCATCGCTCAACGGATAAAAGGTACGCCGGGGATAACAGGCTGATCTAAGCCAAGAGTTCACATCGACGCTTAGGTTTGGCACCTCGATGTCGGCTCATCGCATCCTGGGGCTGTAGAAGGTCCCAAGGGTTAGGCTGTTCGCCTATTAAAGCGGTACGTGAGCTGGGTTCAGAACGTCGCGAGACAGTTCGGTCCCTATCTGGTGTGGGCGCAGGAGAATTGAAGGGAGTTGTCCCTAGTACGAGAGGACCGGGATGAACAGACCTCTTGTGTACGAGTTGTCACGCCAGTGGCATAGCTCGGTAGCGAAGTCTGGAAGAGATAATTGCTGAATGCATCTAAGCAAGAAGCTCGCCCTAAGATAAGTTCTCCCAAGGTTTAAGACCTAAGAAGGGCAGTCGAAGACTACGACTTTGATAGGCTGGAGGTAGAAGCGCAGCAATGCGTGAAGCTGACCAGTACTAATCGCCCGTTCGGCTTAATCATAAAACTTTCTCAAAACGTCTTTGAGACAGTAAAGAGAAGAAGCCTTCTCTTTCGCAGTGTGTTCGACTCTGCGAGTCGAACTTGTAATGCCAGCCAAATGTGGGGCCGCTTATGCGGCCGTACAATTTCTGTTGTCGCCATCGCCCGCGGAAGCGCCGGTATCTTTTATCGGCGGTTCTCGGGACGCGATGGCAAAAAAAGTTTGCAAGTCGTGGTTGGATTTTGAAGGTTCTTTCGACCTTCCACTTTCAACTTTCGACTTCTAAAAGTTTCCTGGTGATCATACCGCGAGGGTCACACCCGTT
>Ga0265349_1000041_pt1 | contig 14374 bp, 10 predicted proteins | sample NSE1metagenome_FD_189092 | JGI IMG/M metagenome (GOLD analysis project Ga0265349, IMG submission 189092) | Soil microbial communities from Maridalen valley, Oslo, Norway - NSE1 | ecosystem: Environmental > Terrestrial > Soil > Boreal forest/Taiga > Bulk soil | place: Norway: Oslo | collected... | reverse complement strand
GTTCAGGCGCTGGCAGCGCGACTTCTGGGCAAAATGGGGAGCGGAGAGTGCATTACGCTGCCGAGGGTGCTCTGCGCAACGCGAGCGAAGTGCTCGGCAAAGACACCTTGGTAGAAGAATTCGGCGGCGTTATCTGACCAGCGAACCTGCAAAATCCAGCGATCTTTTTTTTGCAGCGCATTCGCCGAAGTGATCTCGGCGGCGGGAATGACGAGTAACGGCTGGAAGTTCGAATCGAGCGCCCAAATGCGCTCCGCGCCAACGAAAAGTTGTACCGTCGCGGGAGCGGCATTACCCGGCTGATAGTTTCCGCCGTTTACGATGACCAGAGCGCCTAGTTCGCGCGCTTTCTCGTCGGGCATATTAATCGTCTTGGCAGGAGGCAGGAGGATGGCCGCCATAAACATTCCAAGACCCGCGATGGCGGCGAGCCAGCTGTTCCAAAGACTGAGCGGCAGGATGACTAGCGCGGCGCCCGCGAAACCGAGAAAAACACGAAAGGCCATCCAGGATTGAGGGTTGCGGCGGAGGTGGAGAAGCTTGGGAATCAGGAGAACTGCGGCAAACATGGCGCCTATCAGCAAGTTGCGCAGACGCGCGGCGGTTCCTTCTACTGGAGATGCTGCAGTGGCTGGGGCCGTGCTCATCTTACTTACTTCCTTATCTTATCTAGTTACTTAGAGTACGCGGCGGGGTTCAAGGTTTCAACGAATCTATCTCGCGCATGCGGGCGAAGGCCCGGCGGACGTGGGGAATGGTGATCGAGCCGCCGACGATCAAGGCGACGTTTAAGGCGTCGATGACTTCTTCGCGATTCCAGCCCTCTTCGGCGCAGCGAACGATGTGATAGGTGATGCAGTCGTCGCAGCGCAGAACGGCAGAGGCGACTAGGCCGAGCAGTTCTTTTGTTTTTGTGCCGAGCGCCCCGGGCTCGTAAGCCTGATTGTCTAGAGCGAAGAAGCGCTTCATGCCGAGATGGCCGCAGTTGAGGATTTCCTCGTTTATGTCGGCACGAAATTTCTGAAAATCTTCAAGGCGGTCCGCCATGGTTCCTCCGAAAGTGGAGCGATTATTATGGACTAAAACAGATTAGTTCGGCAGGACGCGGCCGGGGCGGGCGCCAGTGGCTTTGCCGGTGTCCCAAACGAGTGCGCCGTTTACGAAGACTTTTTCAATGCCTGTTGGAAGCTCGAAAGGTTTCTGGAACGTGGAGCGGTCGATGACCGTGGCGGGATTGAAAAGGACGAGGTCGGCGAAAGATCTTTCGCGAAGGGTGCCGCGATCTTTCCAGCCGAGGCGCTGGGCGGGGAGCCCGGTCATTTTGCGAACGGCTTCGGGGAGGGTGAGCCATTTCTTTTCGCGGACGTAGAGGCCGAGCACGCGGGGAAACGTGCCTGCGCCTCGCGGATGGCGCGAGCCGATCCCACCATCACTGGCCACCATTACCCATGGCTGCTGGTAGAACGCCTTAATGTCGGGCTCGACCATCGATTGCCCGATGATTCCGGCTTCGGTGTTGGCGGCGTCGCCTTCGCGGATGATGCGGATGAACATCTCGACGGGAGAAATGCCGCGCTGCGTGGCGAGATCCTCGATGGTGTGGTTTTCGTAGGTGGTGTTCGGCGCGAACTCAACGATAGTTACGTGTGATGGTCCGCCGACATCGGCCAGAGCTTTGGCGACGCTCTTGGGGTCTACATATTGTTTGTTGGGCACGAGGACTTTGATGTCGGAATGCCATGCATCGTAGGGATAGCAATCCGCGAGAAAATCGAGGCCGCGTTTGCGAGCCGCTTCGATCACGCGGATGTATTGCGGCGCTTTGCCCCAGACGCTGACAGTGCCGAGCTTGATGTGCGAGTGCTCAACGGGGATGTGAGCGCGGTCGCCGATGGCGATCTCTTCGTCCAGAGCCTGGAAGGAGAGGTCTGCTTCGTCGCGAATGTGCGTCATGTAAAAGCCGTGGAGTTTTGCGGCGGCGCTTGCGAGAGCGACGACTTCGTCGGTGGTGCTGTAGGTGCCCATGTCGTATTCGAGGCCGCTGGAAAGGCCGATGGCGCCTTCGCGCATGCCTTGATTGACGAGCTGGATCATTTTGTCGATCTCGGCGGGTGTTGAGGGGCGCTGGTAATCCTTGCCGAGAACCTGTTCGCGAACCGTGGCGTGGCCGACGAGGACTGCCAGATTGAGGGATGCGGGGTTTTTGCGCCGAGTATCAAGCCACGGAGCGATGGGCCACGGGGAATCTCCATCGGGCCCGAGGATAACTGTCGTGATGCCCTGCGCAATCTGAGTTTCGGCGAGGGGATCTTTTTCGAGGCCCTCGATGGAATGATTGTGAATGTCGATGAAGCCGGGAGCGAGGACTAAGCCTTTGGCATCGATGATTTGTTCGTCTTTGTTCGGTTTAAAGTTTCCAACCGTGACGATGCGGTCGCCGGAGATGCGGACGCTGAGATCGCGCAGAGGGGCGCCGGTGCCGTCGGCCACCTGGGCATTGATGATGACCGTCGAGGGTGATTTATCTTGTGAGCTTGCGAAAACGCAAGCGAACGCCATCGCCAAAAACAAAAGGGTGGCCGAGGGCCCGGTGAAGCGAGACGCTGGTGTTCGTCGAAGAAAAACCATTTCAGAGCTTTTCATGCCTCACGTATATAACAATGAAGAGGGTGCAGGGAAGGGGAAGAACACGTCATTCCGTAGTTGCCGACAGAGCTTTCTCCGCCAATCCTTTTGCGCCGGGTTTGCCTGCCAAAATGAGATTTGCCCATTCGGCGCCCACTTGCGAGAGGCGCACGGCCTCGCTCGTGAGTGATTCGGGACCGCCGGAATCGTTGCCGCCAAAATAGATGCGGTCCATCGGATGAGCGGCGGCGATGCGATTTTTTGTGTATTGGCCGGGCACAGACATAAACATGGGATGGCCACGGCGATAGATGCGAACTTCGATGGGATCGACGTTGAATTCCGGCATGACTTTCTGGAAATCGGTTAGAACGCGGGTGGCTAGGATCTTGCAATCTGCTTCGTCGAGAAGAGTGGAACGGAATTCTTCGCGCAGCGGAGTATAGAAGGTGAGGATGTTGTTTTTTTGTTTGTAGCCGGGGTTGTTGCGGACGGTCCAATCGGCGACGATGAAGTCGGTGAAGGAATTGCCGGGGCACCAGTTGTCGTAGCCACGATTGTAGACGGGCTTATCGAAGATGAGATTGACGACGGGATAGGGAGCGAAACGCGTGCGGCGCATGGCGGTTCTTTGTTCCGCGGGCAAACCCTGAACGATGCGCGAGGTAATGTGTTTCTGAGTGCACATCAGCACGGCTTTCGCGCGAACAGTTGTGAGTTTTCCTGCCAGGAAATATGTGATGTTGACGCCGTCCTTTTCCTGGACGACTCCGACCACCGTGGCCTCGCCAAGCATGCGGTCTTTGTATTTCGGCTGGAGGACTTCGACGAGCTTGTGAGTGATGCAGCCAAGGCCGCCAGGCAAGATGGCGCGTTTGGCATCGTCACCGGCGACAAGATCGTGTGCGTTGGCCAAGCCGACATAGGCGGAAGAGTCCGGAGTAGTGGCGCCCCAGTTCGAAGGGCCGAAGATGTCCCACCACTGCTGAACTTCCGGAGCGTAGGCAGACGTGTATTTCGAGAAAGGCTGAGAATCGAGTTCGGCCATGCGCTCGCCAATTTTCATTTTCAAAACGTCTTCGCGGAATTTCTGGAAGCTGGCAACGACAGCTTTGGGATAAGGAAGCTGCGTGATTCCCGTTTTCCAAGTGTCCGGGACGTAGGTTTTGTTTACGAGCGTAGGATCGGGCATGTTGACCATCGGAAGTTTCAGGCCCATTTCGGAGGCGAGTTGGTCACCTTCGTCGCCATGGTATGCATAGGCCGAGCCAGTGGCGAAATATTGACCATCGAATTCTTCTTCGTAAGCGTTGCCGCCGAAGTGGTCTTCTTTTTCGAGCAGAAGCCAATCTTTGCCGCGAAGAAAATACGCGGCGGAAAGGCCTGCGACTCCGCCGCCGACAATCACAATATCCGCTTTTGAAGTTGCGGCAGGTAGATCGAAGTGATGTCCGTCGCGCACTTGATGGCAGATTTCATAGTGTTCGCCATCGACGAGAGGTGCGCTGCCCGGGTTGGAAGTTGACGCCGAGGAATCGGGCGCGGAAATGAGGGCCGTATCGACAGGACAGCCGGAAGCGACCGAGCCTGCAACCACGTATCGGATAAATTCACGGCGCGAGTGCGGCATTTGTACCCCCATGGCTGCTACGGCCTTTCGAGTATCTGCTTTGCTTCCAGACCGACGCTGCGCATGCGTATCCGATACCAGATGATGATAAGCGCAACGGAAACGGCAAAAATCAGTGTGGAGACGGCGTTAATTTCCGGCGTGATACCGCGGCGCAGGCGGCCCCAAATTTCGAGGGGGAGCGTGTTGTCGCGGCCGATCAAGAAAAAGGTTACAGCGATTTCGTCCATCGAAAGCGTGAAGATGAGCAGCCCGGCGGCGATCAGCGGGAGCTTGAGATTCGGGAGCGTGATGCGCCAGAAAGTTTGCCAGGGAGTGGCGCCGAGATCGAGCGAGGCTTCTTCCTGGGCGCGATCCGTTTTTTGAAGGCCCGCGAAGAGTTCGGTGGTGGCTACGGAGATGAGGGCGGTGCCATGACCGAGAAAAACGGTCAGCAGGCTGAGATGGAATCCGGCAAGGACGGCGAACATGAGCAAAGAAAGACCGGTGATAATGCCGGGAAGAATGAGCGGGAGAAGAACGAGGCGGCGGAAGAGAGCTTTGCCGGGAAAGCTGGCGCGATCGAGAGCGAGGGCGGCGAGTAGGCCCAACGTGAGGGAAAGAGCGACAGCGCCGCTGGCGACGATGAGGCTGTTGAGCACGGAGTCCCAAATGGGGCCATCCGCGAAGAGCTGGCGATACCAATCGAGCGTGAGATGTTGTGGCGGAAATCCGCCGACACCGTCGCGATTGAAGGAATAGAGAATGAGCACTGCGAGCGGCAGATAGATGAAAGCGAAGACGAGGGCGGCATAGATAGCGAGCATGGGAGAGCGGCGAGCTAGAGATTTGCGGCTCATTTGAAGGACCAGCGTTTTTCGAGGCGTTGGGTGAAGAAGAGTAGGGAAAGAGTGATGAGAAGGATGCAGACGGAAATCGCGGCGCCGAGCGGCCAGTCGTAAACCGCGCCGAAAAGGGTTTGCACGATATTGGCGATCATGGTGCCGGAAGAACCCCCGACGAGCAGCGGCGCTAGAAAATCTCCGAGAGAGAGAACGAACGCGAAGGTGGCTCCAGCGAGAAGGCCGGGCATCGAGAGCGGAAGAATGACGCGGAAAAATGTGGACGTGGGGCTGGCGCCGAGGTCTTGGGAGGCTTCGACGAGCGGGCGCGGAATGTGTTCGAGCGAGGCATAGATGGGGAGGAAGACGAACGGCGTGTAGATGTGCGTGAGCATGAGCACGACGGCGAAGGGGCTGTAGAGGAGAAAGCTGACGGGTTGGTGAGTGATGTGGGCATATTGGAGGAAGCCGTTGAGGACGCCTTCGCTGCCGAGAATTGTTTTCCAGGCGTAACCGCGGACGAGATAGCTGACCCAGAGCGGCACGATGACGAGCTGATAGAGCAATTCTTTGCGCGCGCCGGAATGAAACGAGAGGTAGTAGGCGAGCGGATAGCCGAGGAGCAGAGAACAGAGCATCACGGAGCCCGCGATGCGCATGGTGCGGAAGAGAACTTCAGCGTAGATAGGATTGCTAAGAAGTTTTTCGTAGTTGCTGAGATTCCAGTGGTGGACGATCATGCCATCTTGTACGGCCCAGAAGCTGTGGGCAAACATCAGCGCGTAAGGCAGAAGGAGAAAGAGTCCGACCCAGAGAAGCGGTGGGGCGGAGACGATCGTTTTGTAGGCACGCGAGTACATGGCGATGTCAGCCCGCGACGCGAATAGCATCCGCGATCGAGAAAACAAAATCGTGTTCGCCGGCGATTGGACCGCATGCGGGCAGGCGCACGCGCAGGAGTTGATCCGCGCCGCAATCTACTTCGAGCAGTTCGCTGGCGCCACTGTAGATCTGTTGGCGAACCCTGGCGCGAAATTTCACTTCATGAGTTTGGCGTTTACCGTCGGGAGAGAGGCGAATCGTTTCGGGACGAAGAGAAAAGATCGCGGGGCCGTCAGCTTCTTCTAAAGGCCAGCGGAGGACGCCACAGGTGGCGATGCTGCGGCGAATCTCACCGCGCAATAAATTGGTTTGGCCGATGAACTCCGCCGTATAGGCCGTTACGGGGTGCGCGTAGATCTCGCGCGGGGAAGCGACTTGTTCGAGCGCGCCATCGCGGAGCAGCGCAATGCGGTCGGAGAGAGCCATGGCTTCTTCCTGGTCGTGGGTGACGAAGAGAAAGGTGATACCGATTTCGCGCTGCAGCGATTTCAATTCACTTTGCATTTGCTTGCGCAGATTGGCGTCGAGCGCGGAAAGCGGTTCATCCAGAAGCAAAAGCTGTGGGCGATTCACGAGGGCACGGGCCAGCGCCACGCGTTGCTGCTGGCCGCCGCTAAGGCGCGAGGGGCGGGCGTCGGCGAATTCCGCCATTTTCACCATGTTCAAGGCTTCAGCGACGCGCCCGGGAATTTCGTTCTTTGGAGCGCCTTGTACACGCAAGCCATACGCGACGTTGTCTCTCACGTTCAAGTGGGGGAACAGCGCGTAGTTTTGAAAAACAGTGTTTACGCGGCGCTTGTAGGGCGGCAGCGTATCGAGCTGTTCGCCGGACATCCAGATTTCGCCGGAGGTGGGTTGTTCGAAACCGGCGATGAGGCGCAGAAGAGTGGTTTTTCCCGAACCGCTTTCACCGAGCAACGTCAGAAATTCTCCTGCGGCGATGTTTAGCGAAATATTTTTCAGCACCTCACGCGCACCGAACCGCTTGGCTACAGCGCGCACCTCAAGCAGGGGAGCGTTGGCGTCAACGGAAGCGGGTTGCGGAATGGCGGCGGAGCTCACTGTGCGGCTTTCACCTCGTTCCAGACTTCGTTGTATTTGCCACGACGCGGGACGTCCTGCCAAAAATAAATTCGCTGCATATACGAGTCGGGATCATCGAGGTGCAGACCTTTCATTTCTTCCGGGCTGAGGAATTGCGAGGCGCCGGGGTTCACCGGAGTGTAGTGTGTTCGATCGGTCACCAATTTTTGCGTTTTTGCTTCAATCATGTATTCGAGGAAGGCATAGGCAAGTTCTTTGTGGCTGCTGGCGGAGGTCACCATAAAGTGGTCGATCCATCCGGTGGTATTTTCTTTGGGAATGGTCTCTCCGATTGGAAAGTTCAATTTGCGAAGGTCGTTGGTATTGAGCGGCCAGCCCATCGCCAGAACGATTTCATGATTTTGGAAAAGGTTGGTCAGCTCGCCGCCAGTGGACCAGATCTTTCGAATGTTGGGCTTCAGTTCGATCAGTTTCTTTTTTACGGCCTCGAGTTGCTCGTCGCTCAGATTGTAGAGCTGCGAGGGATCAGGCTTGTCATAGCCGAGAACTTGAGCGGCCATATAGATGGTGGAGAGGTCGTCCCACACGGAGATTTTTTCTTTGTACTTGGGATCCCAGAGGACAGACCAGGAGTCTGGCGGCTGAGGAATTGCTTTCGCGTCGTAAAGCAGAGGATTTGGCCCCCACATAAAAGGAACGCCATAAACTTGATCGTGTGCTTTCACGAGAGGAAGATCGCGGAGCTTGGCGGAGAGTTGCGAGTAGGAAGGTAACTTAGAAAGATCCAAAGGCGCGGCCAAGCCAGCAGTCGTGATGGAGTGAGCAACGTCGCTGGATGGCGAGATTACGTCGTAATTCGAGGCGCTTCCTCCGCGCAGCTTGGCCACCAGTTCATCGCTCGAACCCATGTACGAGGCGGAGATTGTGCAATGATGCGATTCTTCAAAGGGACGCACGAACGAGGGATCCGCGTAGCCTTCCCAGACGAGCAGGCTTAGGGTTTCCTCTTTTTGCTTGCAGGCGCCGCAGAGCATCGCGAGCGCCAGGACGCACAGGGCGATTGTGCGCCGGTTCATACTTTCCACCGTTTCCTCGGCATTTGCATCCTCCCGCGCTTCCATTTGTTGCTGGCTCGGGCCTGACCGGGCCGTGGCGAAAGCTTCCTATTTCGCGTCTGCCTGATAGACAACTTTTCCACCAACGATTGTTTTTTCGACTTTCGTTTGCGCGATTGTGTGCGGATCGATCTCAAAAATATTTTGCGAAACGATGATGAGGTCGGCGAGTTTCCCGGACTCGATCGAACCTTCTGTTTTTTCGCGACGCCCTGCGTAGGCCGCGCCGAGGGTGTAGGCTTCGACCGCCTGCGCCAGAGTGACTCGCTGCTCCGGCATCCAACCGCCGTCGGGCTTGCCCTCGGTGGTCTGGCGCGTGACGGCCATTTGCAGGCCTTCCCATGGATTCAGCGTTACCACGTTCCAATCGCTGCCGAACGCCAGACGTCCGCCGGACTTCGCGATGCTGTTCCAAACCCATGCGCGAGAGGCGCGGTCCGGCCCAACGTTGCCAGCCCAGACTCGCAACGTATCTTCATCGGGATAAGCGTGCAGCGGCTGCATGCTCGCGATTACGCCGAGTTTTCCGAAGCGCGGAATGTCCGCGGCGGTGATGGTTTCAATGTGCTCGACGCGCGGACGCCTGTCATGTGTGTGGTTTACGTTTTCGGCGTTTTCGTAGGCGTCCAGAGCGGTTCGAACGGCGTAATCGCCGATGGCGTGCGTGAAAAGTTGCAGTCCACGTTTATCGAGTTCCGCGACGGCCGCTTTGTATTTGTCTGGATCCCAGAACAATTTGCCCTTTGTGGACGGGTCGTCCGTGTAGGGCTCAAGCATCGCCGCGGTGTGCGATTCGATGACGCCATCGACCATCATTTTCACAACGCCGCCCGAGAGCCAGTCGCCAGTATATTTTTTGCGCGCCTCTTCGATTGCCGCGAGATCTTTGGGGCGCAATTCGGGTGGGTCCAGGAAGTAGGCGATGTACATACGAAGCGTTAGATCGCCGTGGCGGCGCAGTTCGTCGTAGAGAGCGAATTCTTCGAAATCGCCGCCTGCGCTGTGCACGCGAGTAAGGCCATTTTCGTTGGCCCAATGGAAGCCGGCGCGCAGGGCAGCGAGCTTTTCTTCGCGCGTAGGCTTCGGCACGAGTTTGCCGACAAGGCTGCCTGCGGATTCTTTCAAGGCTCCGGTGGCTTCGCCGGTCTTCGCATCGCGCACGATGGCGCCGTTGGCGGGATTCGGTGTGTCTTTAGTGATTTTTGCAAGCGCCAGCGCTTTTGAATTGGCCCAGGAAGTATGCCCATCATAGCCATAAAGGAGCACCGGGCGATTCGGGAAGACTTCATCGAGGTATTTCTTGTTGGGCAAGTTTTCTTCGCCGAACATGGCGTAGTTCCAGCCGCCGCCGAGAATCCATCCATCGCCGGGATGTTTGGCCGCGTACTCGCGCAAGATGCGCTGGATGTCAGCGGGATTCTTGGCGCCTTCGAGATTGGCTTGGCCGAGGCTGATGGAGCCGTCGAGGAAATGAATGTGGCAATCCACAAAGCCGGGGAGAACCAGTTTGCCGCCGGCGTCGATCACCTTTGTATGCGGCCCGCGAAGTTTTTCGATTTCAGCATCATCGCCCACGGCGATGATTTTCTCGCCTCGGATTGCTACGGCTTGCGCCCAGGACTGTTTGGAGTCTACGGTGTAGACCTTTCCATTGATGATAATAGAGTCGGCGGGCTGAGCCTTCGCATCCTGCGCGACCGCGGTCGAAGAGTTGGCCAAAGTGGATATCAGGGTTATGGCAAACGCGATCGCTAGTTTTGGCAATGCTTTCATTCGCGACTCCAAAGATATTTTTCTTGCAGATTCCACCAATCACTTCCTCTTAAAAAGTAGGCGGCGTATTTACCCATAGCAGACAGGTCTCGGAACGCCCTGGATTTTTCCACCGGTGAGGCGTTGAGCTTTCAAAATAAAGACTGTCTCCAGGCTTGAGCCGATAATGTTCCTTGCTGTTCAGCCAAATTTCAAATTCACCACGAAGGATGTGCAAGAACTCTTCGCCTTCGTGGGAGTAGGATTCACCACTGCCGCCGCCGGGTTTGATGCGAAAAAGATGCGGTTCCATGGCCGTTTGGCCCCAAGCCAGAAGCTCCATGCGCACTCCCGGCGTCGTTTCCAGGATTTTTCGCTGGCTTGGCCGCACGAGGCGCGGGTTTTCTGCCGCCGTTTCAAAGAGCGAGAGGATGTTCGTGCGATAGAAACGGGCGATGCGGCGGAGCGTGGAAATAGAAGAGCGCATTTGGCCGCGTTCAAGCGCGCTAAGAAAGCCTACGGAAACCTTCGTGGCCCGCGCCACCTGCGCAAGGGACAGACCACGGCGCGTGCGCAACCGCCGAAAACGCTGGCCGGGAAGCGGAGCGCTCTCCGCCGGCGGCGAAACGACACCTTGGCGTTTCAATACGTGCACGATCGCCGCTGGATTCAGTCCGCGTGCGCGCCGCAGAAAAACGGCGCGCTGCAGCAACCGAACGTCGGCCTCAGCGTAGAGCCGGTAGCGGCTTTTCGTACGTTGAGGAGAAACAAGGCCCACCGCTTCCCAGGCGCGCAATGCAGAAGAGGAAATGCCCACACGCCGCGCCACCTCACTGATACGCAGCAAGCGGCGCACCGTTCGATTTGTTGATGGCTTGGAGAAATTCTTTCCGCTTGACACGGCTCCCGGCTTTCTCTAAGTTTGCGGGATTATAGTAAGGTTTCGGGGGCACAGCAACCTCGAAGAATCCACTTCCAAAAGAATTCTTCGAGACAAGGGGTGAGTTCATGAAATTGGCAGCCGGATTTTGGCGGAGCGTCGCGCTCCGCCACCGCAATGTTTTTTCTTCATTCTTTCTCTCGCTGGCCATGCTTATTGCTGCGCCGTTTGCTGGAGCCCAGAGCACCGGTGGCCGAATTCGCGGGACGGTAAGCGATCCCAGCGGAGCCTCCGTGGCCGCGGCTACGGTCACGCTCCTCAATGAAGCGACGCGTTCCGCCCACGAGGTGCAAAGCGGCGCCAGTGGAGAATATCTCTTCATCGAAGTGCCTGTTGGCACCTATGAGATCGACGTCACGCAGGCAGGATTCAAGAAGTTTATCCGCAAGGGCATCGCGCTGGACTTGAACGAAGTCATAAGCGTTGACATTACGCTGCAGCTCGGCGCAGCGACGGAGAGTGTTGAAGTCACCGGCGCGCCCCCGGTTGTAGATACGAGCTCGACGCAGCTCGGCGCGGTAGTCAACGAGCGGGCTTCGACGCAATTGCCTTTGAATGAGCGCGACGTCTATCAGTTGCTGCAATTGCAACCTGGCGTGCAATCGCAGCTCGGCAACGACACGTTCTACGGTTCGGACAAACCCGGAGTCGTCACAGTAAACGGGGGACGTGGCCGGGCCAACAATTATTCCGTGAACGGCGGCGACGGCAACGACCTCTTCGCCAACCTACCAGCCATCCAGCCTTCGCCGGACAGCATTGAGGAATTTCGCGTGATAAGCAATTCCTTCGATGCGGAATACGGCCGAAATTCGGGGGCGGTCGTAAACGTTGTGACCAAGTCCGGTACGAACAACATTCACGGCAGCTTCTATGAGTTCTTTCGCAACGACGTGCTAAACGCGCATCCTTTCACTTTCTTTGCGGCGCCAAAGCCGGACTTCAAACAAAACCAGTTTGGCGGCACTATTGGCGGTCCGATCAAGAAGGACAAGACCTTTTTCTTTGGCTCGTACGAAGGGCGCCGCATCATTCAAGGGATTGTGTCGCAGCCGATCAATGTGCCTACAGGCGCCGAACTCAACAACGGAGATTTTTCCACGCTGCCAGGGGGAGCAGCCTCACCCGCTTTTTCGGGATCGCTCACCGACGCGACCGTTGCAAATATTCTTCAGAATCGTTGCGGGGCCAACGCGCCGTCTTCGGTGCCGCTCAACCAAAGGCTGTCGGCCCCAGCCCAAGCCGCGGTGGCTACCGTGGCCGGGGGAGGTGCCCCTGTGCCGTACACCTCGATTTTCAACAATAATCAGATTCCGACTGGATGTTTTGACCCGGTCGCTCTCAGCTTGTTGCAGTACGTTCCCGGATCGGGTGGTAGCGGCGGAGTGCAGGTCACGCCGAACAAAACCGATAGCGGCGACCAGTTCCAAATTCGGGTCGATCACAACTGGTCAAACAATCAGAAAACCTCGATCTACTATTACTTTGATGATGACAACACGCTGGATCCGTTTGCGAAGTTTCAGGCATCTGGCGCAACGACGGGCAATTTTCCAGGAGACTACGCAACGCGTACACAGCAGGTCAACGTCACGCACACCTCGACGATAGGTTCCACTGCTGTGAACGAATTACGCTTCAGCTATTTTCGCGAGGGGCAGGAAAGGTTTGACACACCCACCCGGACAAATGCTATTCAGGCCTCGTGCGGTACAGGAGCCGCTTCGGCTTTCTGCTTCACGGGCACCTCCGATACGGCCCTCACCGATGACAACGGGAACCTGCTCGGCACCAACCCCGACTACGGCCTCCATTCGGGTCTCGGCCCCACCAAAGAGGGGGTTCCGTTCATTAGCGTGGACGGCGGTTTTTCCATCGGCAACAATTTCAATGGACAATTGCCGCAGACCGGTAACACCTACCAGGTCAGCGACAACTACAGCAAAATCATCGGCACCCACAGCCTGAAGTTCGGCGCAGATACACGCTATCAGATGTTCAACCAACTTCTTTATTTTGACGTCAACGGCGACTTGGGCTTCCTCTCCTCCGTTTCTTCGCCGACCGGAGATGACCTCGGTTACTCCAACGCTTATCCCGACTATCTCCTGGGATTAGGCAACAGCTTTTTCCAGGGCTCCGCGCAACACGAACTCGTGCGCAGCACTTCGATCTACCTCTACGCGCAGGATAGTTGGAAGATCAAGTCCAACTTGACCTTGAACTACGGCGTGCGATGGGAAATGAACACGCCACTTACGGACATTGGCCAAAAAGTGCAGACATACCGGCCAGGCCAGGTTTCGACAATCTACCCCTGCAGTCTTCCGACGACTAGCCCACTTTACGTTGCCGGCAGTGTCACGACCTGCGATCAAGCGGGCGTCACTCCCGTAGGCCTGGTTTTTCCGGGTGACAAAGGTGTGCCAGAGGCGCTGACCAATACTTACTACAAGGGCTTTGCTCCGCGGCTTGGCCTCAATTGGAGCCCCGGCTGGAAAGATGGATGGCTCGGCAAGTTAACCGGCGGCCCCGCGAAGACCAGCGTCAGCATGGGGTACGGAATTTTCTACAACCCGATCGAGCAGCTTGTACTCGAACAGTTCAGTGCAGAACCTCCCTTTGGTGGAAGCAACTTCATTACGTCCCCGCTATTGCAGACTCCATATGTCAGCCAGAGCGGCAGCACATTCCCGAATCCATTCAATGGGATCCTAAATCCTCCACGAGGATCGTCCATCGACTGGGAGCAATTCCGCCCCATGACGTTCTTCGGAGAATTTCCTCCGAATTTGCGCCTGCAGTATTCGGACCAGTACAACCTGACCATCAAACGTCAGTTGCCGGGAGATATTCTCTTTCAAATCGGCTATGTGGGATCGCAAGGTCATCGCCTCCTCGCGAGCTATGAAGCCAATCCCGGAAATCCAGGGACTTGCAATGTTTTGGCAGCCATCTCAGCTGTAAATCCGGGAGGCGTACTGTCTGGACCAGGGGGAAGTCCAACGACTTGTGGTCCCTTTGGAGAGGACAGCGCTTACTTCATTCCAAATGGAACGGTTATCCCCACCGGAGGTCTGCCTCTGCCGTATAACGCAGGAGCTGGCGGTATGAGTGTCCCGGCCGGCACGGTTGCTGCTCCAGGCGGTGGCATCAACCTCGTGGGACTGCGTTTGTACTCATCCCCCTTGTGCCAGCCACTGACGGGCACAGGGTGCCCCGCGGACGGGACACCGGTTTTTTCTGGAATCTTCAGCGAAAACACCGTCGCGAAGTCAAACTACAATTCCATGCAAGTTTTGCTCCAGAAGAATTTCTCGCACGGAATTCAGTTCCAGGCTTCCTATACGTGGAGCAAGACGATGGACAATGCGTCGAGCTTCGAAAGCGCTCTCAATCCGCTAAATTTCGATGCGACCTACGGGCTCTCGGCTTACGATGCGCGGAATCGTTTTGTTTTCAACTATGTTTGGGACCTGCCCGTTCCGAAATATGACGGCTTCAAGGGGAAGATGCTCGATGGCTGGGAACTTTCTGGGATCCTGAGTTTCCAGAGCGGCTTCCC